>Ga0081539_10000954_pt1 | contig 54181 bp, 51 predicted proteins | sample TabmetS4T2R2_FD_71023 | JGI IMG/M metagenome (GOLD analysis project Ga0081539, IMG submission 71023) | Tabebuia heterophylla rhizosphere microbial communities from the University of Puerto Rico - S4T2R2 | ecosystem: Host-associated > Plants > Roots > Rhizosphere ...
AACCGGTCCTCCAGCACTTCCCCACCGCTTCGCCACCCCACCAACAGGCCCTCCTGCACAACCAGGCCTGTCAGCGATGTCCCCGGTCTATTCTGTCAACGATGTCGCCGGTCCGGACCCTCCCGCCCCAGACCCCACCCTCCTTTTTTTTTGGCTCATTGGCGCGAGCTCTTCCCGCACGCTCGGGTGGCGCGGCGTTGTCGGGCTGCGAAGGGAAGTCGCCGCGTCCGCGGCGACAACGCTTCCTTCACTCCGACATGGTGGTTTCCGGGGGAGCCAAGCCCCCGGACCACGCCCATCCATCCCGTCTCCTCCCTCGATCTGGATGCCGCCGAGCCGCGCCCCGGGCTGCGCGCGGCGCTCGCGCGCGCGGTCGCCCTGCTGCGCGACCTGATCCGGCGGCTGGTCGGCGCAGCGGCCGAATCCCCGCCCTCCGCGGCAGCGGCAGCAGCAGCAGCTGAGGCGCCACTCATCGTGCCGGAGGAGGCGGCCGCCGCCCCCGCCGCGCCGCCCACGGCACCCGCGACCGACCGCCATGCCTGGACCGACCGGCTGTGGGGCAGCGGCCATCTCCTGCCCGGCGGCGACACCGAGGCGCTGCGCCTTGCCGCCCTGCTGCCGCTCTCGCCCCAGACCACGCTGCTCCTGGTCGGCGCCGGCGCCGGCGGCGCCGCGGCCGCCATCGCCGGCGCGCGCGGCACCTTCGTCGCCGCCCATGACGCGAGCCTGGCCGGGCGCCAGCGCGCCGCCCCGCCGCTGCGCAAGCTGGCCCGCCGCGTCACCCTGGAACCCTGGAACCCCGCGGCGCCGGAATTCCGCCCCGCCTACCACCACCACGCGCTGCTGCTCGAGCCGCTGCGCCAGGGCGGCACGCCGGAGGCGCTGTTCGCCGGGCTCGGCCCGGCGCTGCGCCCCGACGCGCAGATCGTGCTGCTGGAGCTCGTCCTGCGCCAGCCGGCGGCCCGGGGCCTCGATCGCTGGTGCGCGCTCGAAGCGCGCGGGCTGCCACCCACCGAGGCGACGGTGTCCCAGGCGCTCCGCCACGCCGGCTACGAGGTCCATGTCACCGAGGATGCCGGCCCGCGCCAGGTCCAAGCGGTGCTGGAAGGCTGGACCCAGCTGGTCACCACGCTGGATGGGGAAGGCCAAGGCCCCGCGGCCGGGGAGGCCGCTACCCTGGTCGCCGAGGCCGAAGCCTGGCTGCTGCGGCTCCGCCTGCTGCGCGAAGGGCGCATCGCCCTGGTGCGCTGGCATGCCAGCCTGCGGCGCGGGTGAAGAAGAAAGCCGGGGGGCGGAGCTTCACGTCGCGGCAGTGCCGCGACCCCCCAGACCCCCTTCATTTTTTGGATAGGGGGAAGCGCGGCAAGCTCCGTTCTCGGCCCGACAAAGGCGTGGCACCTAATATGAGAGTGCGGGATGGGTCCGCGCCATCATAGCGGCGCTGGCTACTCCGCCGCCGGGCGGGCGAATTGTGGCCAGCGGCTGCGCACCACCTCGCCATCCGGCGCATAGGCGAGGCAGGTGCCGATCAGCGCCGGCTGCTTGTCCGCGGCAGCCGCCACCGCCTCCCGCTGCCGCCGCACCGCCGTCAGGGTCTGGAACGCCACCGTCGCCATCTGCGCCAGCAGCTCGCGCAGATGGGTGCAGCCGGCGACCCCGCCCACCCGCTCCTGCACCGCGCGGTTGAAGCCCGGCCCGATCCGCAGGCCGGCCAGCCGGGCGAAATTCGGCGCCGCCTGCGGACACGCCGGGAAGGGCGTGAAGTCCGCGGCAGCCTCGCAGGCCAGCACCGTCATGTCCTCGTCGATGGTCAGCCGCAGCCACATGCCGTGCAGCGGCTCGCCCGGCGGGATCTCGCCGCGCTCCCGGTTGGCGATCGGATAGGTCTTGGTGTCGGTGAGCTGCGCCTCGATGTCGAAAAGCCCATCGGCGCGGCGATAGCCGCGCAGCGCGATGTCGCGCAGATGCAGGAGCTCCCGCTCCGCCGGGGCAGGGAGGGGCATGGATCCTCCAGTCGTGCTGCGATGCAACGAAAGCCTATGCCACGTCCCGCCGCGCCCATCCAGGCCCGCGGGCGCGGACGTGACTTCGCGAAGCGGCTCGGCATGCGAAAAAAGCTGGGGGGCGGAGATGAACTCCGCCCCCCAGACCCCCCACCTCCTTTTTTTGGCTACGGGGAAGCGTGGCGAGCGCCGTTCTCAGCCCGACAACGGCTCGGCGCCTGAGAGTGCGGGAGGAGCCAGCGCCAATAAGCCAAAAAAAGGAGGTGGGGGTGTGGGGGCGGAGTTCTCTCCGCCCCCACTCTTCCGCCCACACCGTTCGCTGCAAAGTGCAGCGAGTTTCGCGGGCAGGGCACGAGCGCCCTGCCACGGCTCAGGCGCCGCAGCCCTCGTCGCGCAGCAGGCCGTGCACTGCCTCCTCGGGCACCTCGGAGGTGGTGAAGGCCTCGCCGGGCTCGCGCAGCAGCACGAAGCGCAGCTTGCCGTCGCGCGCCTTCTTGTCCTTGCGCATGCGCGCGATGAGCGCCTCGGCCGAGAATGCGCGCCCGAGATCGCCGATCCGTGCCGGCAGCCCGCAGGCCGCGAGATGTGCGATCACCCGCGATGGCAGCTCCTGGCTGCAATGGCCGAGCCGCGCCGACAGGGCCGCGGCGAGGCCGAGCCCCACTGCCACCGCCTCGCCATGCAGCACGGCGCCGTAGCCGCACTCCGCCTCGAAGGCGTGGCCGAAGGTGTGGCCGAGATTGAGCAGGGCGCGGCCGCCCTCGGCGCTCTCCTCGCGCTCGTCGGCGGCGACGACGGCGGATTTCAGCGCGCAGGATTCCAGCACCGCATGCGCCTGCGCCGCCGCGTCGCCGGCAATCACCGCGGCGCCATGCGCCTCGCACCAGCCCCACAATGGCCCCTGCAGCAGCCCGTGCTTCGCCACCTCGGCATAGCCGGCGCGCAGCTCGCGCGGCGGCAGCGTCGCCAGGGTCCCGGTATCGGCGAGCACCAGGCGCGGCTGATGGAAGGCGCCGGCGAGGTTCTTCCCCGCCCGCAGATTGATCCCCGTCTTGCCGCCGACGCTCGAATCCACCTGCGCCAGCAGCGTGGTCGGCACCTGCACGAAGGGCATGCCGCGCATCGCCACCGCCGCGGCGAATCCCGCGAGGTCGCCCACCACGCCGCCGCCCAGCGCCACCACCGCGGTGCGCCGGTCCGCTCCCGCCGCGAGCAGCGTCTCCAGCACCTCGTGCAGGCGGGAGAAGTCCTTGCTGGTCTCCCCCGGCGGCACGCGGATCTCGCAGAGCACCGCGACGCCCGCTTCCTCCAGCCCGCCGCGCAGCGCCGGCAGATGCAGCGCCGCCACCGTCTCGTCGGTGACGATGGCGACGCGCCGCGCCGGCAGCACCTCGGCGAGATGCGCCCCCGCCTTGGCCAGCAGATGCCGCCCGATCAGGATCTCGTAGCCGCGCTGGCCGAGGCCGACGCGCAGCCGCTTCGGCGGCGTGTAGCTCTCCAGCGCCTCCAGCACGCGGCGCGTGGTGGTCTCGGGGCTTTCGTCGCTGCAGGTCACGGTGATGTCGGCCTCGGCATAGAGGGCGTGGCGCGCCGCCATCAGGCGCTGCAGCACCTCGGTGGGATCGGCGTCGAGGAACATCGGCCGGTGCTCGCGGCCCGAGACCCGCCGCACCAGGGTGGGCAGCGCGCATTTCAGCCACACCGAGACGGCGCCCGAGCCGCGCACCGCGGCGCGGGTGCGCGGATCGGCGAAGGCGCCGCCGCCGGTCGCCAGCACGATCGGCGGCCCGGAGACCAGCCGCGCGATCACCCGCCGCTCGCCGTCGCGGAAATGTCCCTCGCCATAGCGCGCGAAGATTTCCGCGATGGTCATGCCGGCGGCGAGCTCGATCTCCGAATCCGCATCCACGAAGGGCAGGCCGAGCCGTGCCGCGAGCCGCCGCCCGATCGCCGTCTTCCCCGCGCCGGGCAGCCCGACCAGCACCACGCTCCGCGGCGGCGGGGCGGGGGGCAGGATGGGCTCGGCCAAGGCGACGGCGGAAGCGACTCCGAAGGCGGTGTTGCGCGACACGATGGCCAAGGCTAGCACAGCGCGGCCGATCTTCGAGGAGCCGCGCCGCCCAGATGTTTCGCCACCCGCTGATGCTCCTCGTCCTGGTCGTTGCGGGGGTGGTGGTGGTCGGGCTGCTGGTGGTGGGGGCCTTCCCGCCTTCGGTGACCCCCACGCCGGTCGAGCGCACCCTGCCGAACGAGCGCTTCCAGACCCGCTGAAGCGTGTTCAGCGACAACTGGAATCGAAAAGAAAGCGCTGGGGGGTGGAGATGAACTCCGCCCCCCGTATCCCGCACTCTCAGGCGTCACGCCGTTGCCCTGCGGAGAAGGCAGCTCTCCTCGCTTCCCAAGTCACCAAAAAAAGGAGGTGGGGGGCTTGGGGGGCGGAGTTCACTCCGCCCCCCAACCTTCTCTTCCCCGTGCCCTAGCGCCGCCATGCTGCCCGGGGCGCGCCATGTCGAGGCCTTCCTCGAGATGCTGGCGGCGGAGCGCGGCGCCGCGCGCAACACGCTCGCGGCCTATCTCGCCGACCTCACCGATTTCGCCGGCTTCGCCGCCGCCCGGGGCATCGAGGCCCATGCGGCGGACGCGCCCCTGCTGCGCGCCTATCTCGCCGGCCTCTCCGCCGCGGGGCTCGCCGCCCGCACCGCCGCCCGCCGGCTCTCCACCCTGCGGCAATTCCACCAATTCCTGGCCCGCGAGGGCGTCCGCCCCGACGACCCGACCGGGCTGCTGGAAGGCCCGCGCCTGCCGCGCTCGCTGCCCAAGGCGCTGTCGGAGGCCGAGATCGAGGCGCTGATCGCCGCGGCGGCGAAGCTTCCCGGCCGCCGCGGGGCGCTCGCCGCCGCGGCGCTCGAGCTGCTCTACTGCTCGGGGCTCCGGGTGAGCGAGCTGGTCGGCCTGCCCGCCGCCGCGCTGCGCCCCGACACGCCGCTGATCGCCGTGCGCGGCAAGGGCGGCAAGGAGCGGCTGGTCCCGGTCTCCGCCCGCGCCCGCGAGCTTGCGCTCGCCGCCCGCGGCGAGGCCTCGGAAAAGGTGCGCGCCAAGGGCGTCCGCTGGCTGTTCCCCTCGCGCGCTGCCGCCGGCCATCTCACCCGCCAGGCGCTCGCCCTGATCCTCAAGGACGCCGCCCTCGCCGCGGGGCTGGACCCGGAGCGGGTCAGCCCGCATGTGCTGCGGCACTCCTTCGCCAGCCACCTGCTCCAGCGCGGCGCCGACCTGCGCAGCCTGCAATTGCTGCTCGGCCATGCCGACATCGCGACCACGCAGATCTACACCAAGGTGCTCGAGGAGCGGCTCCGCAAGCTGGTCGCGGAGCACCACCCCCTGGCCAAGGCGGAGTGACGCGCGGCGCGGTCAGCCCCGCGCCGCCGCCTCCAGCCCCGCGATGTCGAACTTCTTCATGCCGAGCATCGCTTCCGTCACGCGCCTCGCCTTCTCGCGGTCCGGGTCGCGCATCAGCTCGCCGAGCCGCCGCGGCGTGATCTGCCAGGAGAGACCCCAGCGGTCGCGCAGCCAGCCGCATTGCTCGATGGTGCCGCCTTCCGACAGCGCTTCCCACAGCCGGTCGATCTCCGCCTGGTCCTCGCATTCCACGCTGATCGAGAAGCTGTGGTTGAAGGGGTCGAGCGGGCCGGCCTCGATCGCCATGTAGCGCTGGTCGCCCAGGGTGAAGGCGGCGATCTTCACGCTGCCCGCCGGCCCGCTCGGCGTGTCGGCCGGCACAGTCGAGGTCCAGGCGATGGAGGAGCCCGGGATCAGCCCGGTGTAGAAGCGCAGCGCCGCCTCCATGTCCTTCTCGAACCAGAGATGCTGCGTCACCTTCGCCATGGCGCGGCGCCCTCAGACGTCGAGGATCGGCAGGAAGCCGCCGAAGATCATGCGCTTGCCGTCGAAGGGCATGGTCTCGGTCATCGTCTTCATGCGCGGGTCGGCCATCATCTTCTGGTGGGTGGCGTCGCGGACCTCCTTGGAGGGGAACTCGATCCAGCTGAACACCACCACCTCGTCTTCCTTGGCCTGCACGGCGCGGCGGAAATCGGTGAGCTTGCCTTCGGGGACATCGTCGCCCCAGCACTCGACCATGCGGGTGGCGCCGAATTCCTTGAACAGCGGCGCTGCCTCCGCGGCGTGCTTGCGGTAGGCCTCCTTGTCGGCCGCGGGCACCGCCGCGACGAAGCCATCGATATAAGCCATTGCCCTGGTTCTCCTCCTTTTCTTGACAGATACGTTGATATCAACATAATGCACCCATGTCAAGCTGCGTGCCGTTTGAGACCACCATCGAGGTGCGCGACGCCTGCCTTTGCCTGCATGTGCAGCGTGCGGCGCGGGCGCTGGCGCGGCGCTTCGACGAGGCGTTGCGGCCCGTCGGCCTGACCAGCGGACAATACTCGCTGCTTATGGCGCTGAACCGGCCCGAGCCGGCCGCGATGGGCCGCGTCGCGCAATTGCTCGCGATGGACCGCACCACCTTGACGGCGGCGCTGAAGCCGCTCGAGCGCCTCGGCTTGGTGGCGAGCGAGGCCCATCCGCGCGACCGCCGCAGCCGCCTGCTTCGCCTGACCGGGAAGGGCCATCGCGTCCTCGCCGCGGCGGTGCCGATCTGGCGCGAGACCCACGCCGCCATCGAAGCCGGGCTGGGGCGCCTCGATCCCGCCGCGCTGCGGGAGGCGCTGAAGGCGCTCTCCGGCCAGCCCCCGCCGGCGGCCTGAAGACTGGGGGGCGGAGTGAACTCCGCCCCCCAGACCCCCCACCTCCTTTTTTTGGCTCATGGGAAGCATGGCGAGCTCCGTTCTCAGTCCGACAACGCTGCGGCGTCTGAGAGGGCGGGAGCCGCAAACGCCAAGAGTGGAGTTCTCTCCGCCCCCACTGCCGGCTGCCCCTCCCTCAGCCCGTCTCCGCCAGCGCCGCCTCGAGCCGCTCGTAGCTGCCGCCCCAGCCATCCGCCATGCCGGGCTTGGCCTCCTCGAAGCTCCGCGCCTCCTCCGGCGTGGCGTCCATCGGCGCCCAGCGGAGGGTCACGCGGGTCGCTCCGCCCTCCTCCTCGAACTCGACCGTCGTCAGCAGCCGCAGCGGCCAGGGACCGCCGAAGGGCGAGGGCGCGACATTCCCCTCCGCATCGCCGAAGGCGTGCTCCCAGACCAGCCGCGACGGCGGGACGATCTCGCGATAGAGCAGCCGCGCCCAGATCGGTCCGCCGCTCGGCTGGTCCAGCCGGGCATGAAAGATGCCGCCGGGCCGCAGCTCATGGCGCAGCACCGTGGTGGTGACGCCCCTTGGCCCGAACCAGCGCGCCAGCATCGCGGGCGTCGTCCACGCCTCCCATACGCGTGGGCGCGGCGCCTGGAAGACGCGCGCGATGACGAAATCGGTCGCTGTGCTGTCGGGCATGGTTCAGCCTTCCTCTTCCTTCAGGAAATCCTCGAGGCGGTCGAAACTTTCGCTCCACAGGCGCCGGACCTGTTCGAACCAGGCACCGGTCTCGGCCAGCGCCTCCATCCGCAGGCGGCGGGGGCGCGACTGCGCCGTGCGGCCGCTCTCGATCAGCCCCGCCGTCTCCAGCACCTTGAGATGCTTGGAGATGGCCGGTTGGCTGAGCTGGAAGGGCTTGCGCAGCTCGGTGACCGTGGCCTCGCCGAGGGCGAGCCGCGCGACGATGGCGCGGCGGGTGGGGTCGGCGAGGGCGGTCAGCCGGAGGCTCAAATCGTCCATAACCAACAGGTTATATAACCGAACGGCGATGCGCAATCGCACTTGTCTGTTACTCTCCATTATGAGATAGTTTCTCTCATGAGAGAAGACGCCCCCCTCCCGCCCGACCCCGTCGAGCGCCGCCTCGCCTGGCGTCTCGCTGCGCTGCGCGCCGAGCGCGGCCTCTCCCTCGACGCGCTCGCCGAGCAGAGCGGCATCAGCCGCGCCACCCTCTCCCGCCTCGAGCGCGCCGAAACCAGCCCCACCGCCGCCATGCTCGGGCGTCTCTGCGCCGTCTATGGCTGGACCCTGTCGCGGCTGATGGCCGCCGCCGAGGCCGACGACGCCGCCCTGATCCGCCGCGCCGACCAGCCCGCCTGGCAGGATCCCGAGACCGGCTTCCGCCGCCGCGCCGTCTCGCCGCCCGGCTCCGGCCTCCGCCTCGAGCTCACCGAATGCGAGCTGCCGGCCGGCGCCGCCATAGCCTACCCCGCCGCCCCGGTCCACGGCATGGAGCAGCACATCCTCGTCCTCGCCGGCCAGCTCGACTTCACCCTGCGCGAGGAGACCTGGCATCTCGCCGCCGGCGATTGCCTGCGGCTGCGCCTCGACGGCCCGACCCGCCTCGCCGCCACCGGGCGCAGCCCCGCCCGCTACCTCATCGCCATCTGCCCGCCCTGATCCGGAGCCCGCGCATGATCATCGAGGAACTCGACGAGGACACCGCCAGGCGCGCCGTGCCGGCGCTCGGCGACATCCTGCAGGCCTGCGTCGCGGCGGGCGCCAGCGTGAATTTCATCGAGCCCTTCACGGCCGCGGACGCGCAAGCCTGGTGGCGCGCCACGGTGCTGCCGGCGCTGGCGCGCGGCGAACGCCGCCTGCTGGTGGCGCGCGAGGACGGGACGCTGCTCGGCACCGCCCAACTCGTCATCATCGGCATCCCGAACCAGTGCCATCGCGCCGAGGTCTCGAAGATGCTGGTCCATCCGCGGGCGCGTCGCCGCGGCGTCGCACGCGCGCTGATGCACGCACTCGAGGATGTCGCGCGCGCGGAAGGCCGCTCGCTGCTGACCCTGGACACGGTGAGCGACAGCCCGGCGCAGCGCCTTTACGAATCCGTCGGCTACGCGATCGCCGGCGTGATCCCGCGCTATGCGCGGGCCGCCGCGGCGCCGCGGCTCGATGCCGCGACCTTCATGTACAAGGATCTTGCTCCGGCGTGAGCCGGGGGGCGGAGCTTCACGTCGCGGCAGTGCCGCGACCCCCCCAGACCCCCCACCCCCTTTTTTTGGCTACGGGGAAGCGTGGGGAACGCCGTTCCCTGCCCGACAACGGTGCGGCGCCTGAGAGTGCGGGAGGCTAGAGCGCCAGCCGCCGCCGCACATGCGCGACGATCGCGAGATGCACCAGAACGGCGCATGCGAGGCCGATCACATGCTCCGCCGCGCTGGCGCCCGACAGCGCAACCAGCCCCCACGCGGCGCAGGGCAGGAACAGCACCACCGCAGTGACCAGCCCCGGATTGTAGCGCCGCTGCACCACCCCGCCGGCGACATGCACCACCGCGTTCACCAGCGTGAGATACACCGCGATCAGCCCGAGTCCCGGCGCCACGAAGCGCGCCAGATAGAGGGCCGCGACATCCACCGCCCACACGCCCGCGAGGTTGATCACCAGCACTGCGAAGGGCGTCAGCGCCTCGCGGCCGCCACCGATCGTCGCGTTGAACCACAGCCGGAAGCGGTCGCGGTGATGCTCCTCGACCTGATGTATCATATAAGCTGGCAGCTGCGCGTACACCGCGAGCAGCGCTGGCCCGAGCGGCGCCGCCAGCACCGGCCCCAGCGCGATCAACAGCACGCCGCACACCGCCCCCGCATACATCCAGTTCCGTTCCAGCCACTCCCGCCCCACCCTGCTGCGCTCCCTTCTCCACCCTGACAACGGCGTGGTTACCAAGTCCGCGCGTCCCACCAGCGCCAAGTATCCAAAAAAAGGAGGTGGGGGGTCTGGGGGGCGGAGTTCACTCCGCCCCCCCAGCTCTTTGCCCCGTCCGGGCTTTTCCGCTACTGCGCCGCCCGACCATGCGCCATTTCCTGGACTTCGAGAAACCGATCGCCGAGCTCGAGGGCAAGATCGAGGAGCTCCGCCGCACCACGGATGCCGGCGGCATCGATGTCGCCGACGAGGTCGGCAAGCTGCGCGACAAGGCGCAGTCCTTGTTGCGCGCCACCTATGCGAAGCTCACCCCCTGGCAGAAGGCGCAGGTCGCGCGGCATCCGGAGCGCCCCCAGGCTTCCGTGTATATCGACGCGTTGATCGAGGAGTTCACGCCGCTCGCCGGCGACCGCGCCTTCGCCGACGATGCGGCGGTGCTCGGCGGCATGGGCCGCTTCCGCGGCCGTGCGGTGATGGTGCTCGGCACCGAGAAGGGCACCGACACCGACAGCCGGGTGCGGCACAATTTCGGCATGGCGCGGCCGGAGGGCTACCGCAAGGCGCGCCGCCTCATCGAGCTCGCCGGCCGTTTCGGCCTGCCGATCCTCTCCTTCGTCGACACCGCCGGCGCCTTCCCCGGCGTGGAGGCCGAGGCGCGCGGCCAGGCCGAGGCGATCGCCCGCGCCATCGAGGCCTGCCTCGATGCCCCGGTCCCTTTCATCGCCACCATCATCGGCGAGGGCGGCTCCGGCGGCGCCATCGCGCTCGCCGCGGCCGACCGCATCCTGATGCTGGAGCACGCGATCTACTCGGTGATCAGCCCGGAGGGCTGCGCCTCCATCCTGTGGCGCGACGCCGCCGAGGCGGCCACCGCGGCCGAGGCGCTGAAGCTCACCGCCGAGGACCTGCTGCGCCTCGCCCTGGTGGACGCGGTGATCCCGGAGCCGCTCGGCGGCGCGCATCGCGAGCCCGAGGCGGTGCTGCAGGCGACCGGCAACCGCATCGCCGAGCTGCTCGCGCCCTTGCTCGATCTCGACGGCGCCACGCTACGCGCGCGCCGGCGCGAGAAATTCCTGGAGATGGGCCGCAGCGGCGCGCTTTGAGCTGGGGAAGGGAGATGAACTCCCTTCCCCAGACCCCATCCCTCCTTTTTTTGGCTTCCTGGCGCTTGTGGCTCCCGCACTCTCAGCCGCCGCAGCGTTGTCTCGTTGAGAACGGAGTTCGCCACCCTTTCCGGGGGGTCGCGGCACTGCCGCGACGTGAAGCTCCGCCCCCCCAGGCTTTCTTCGCAGCGCCTGGGGCGCCAATGAAAACGCGCTAGGATGGCGCGGATCTCTCACCGTCTCGTCAGGACACCCCCCATGCGCATCCTCGTTCTCGGCGCCGGCGCCCTCGGCGGCTATTTCGGCGGCCGGCTGATCGAAGGCGGCGGCGCCGAGGTCGCCTTCCTCGTCCGCCCCCGCCGGCGCGAGCAGCTCCAGCGAGACGGCCTCGTCATCGAAAGCCCCTTCGGCGCCTTCCGCCGCCCCGTCACCACCATCGGCACGGACGAGGCCGCGCCCGGCTGGGACGCGATCCTCCTCACCTGCAAGGCCTACGACCTGCCCGACGCCATCGCGGCCATCCGCCCGGCGGTGGATTCGCGCGCGGCGATCCTCCCCGTGCTGAACGGCCTCTCCCATCTCGACACCCTGGCCGATTCCTTCGGCCGCCCCGCCCTGCTCGGCGGCCTCGCCCAGATCATGGCCGCCCTCGCCGCGGACGGCACGGTGCGGCACTTCTCCGATTTCCGCGCCATCGTCTTCGGCGAGCTCGACGGCACCATGTCGGACCGCGTGCAGGCGCTCGCCGCCGCCTTCGCCCAGGCGCCCGGCGTGCAGTCCGAGGCGGTGACGGACATCCCGCTCCGCATGTGGGAGAAACTCGTCCATCTCGGCACCAGCGCCATGGCGACGGTGCTGCTGCGCGCGAGCCATGGCGAGATCGTGCGCGCCGGCGGCGGCGAGCTCGTGCTGCGCATGTTCGAGCGCAACATCGCCATCGCCAAGGCGAACGGCCATGTCCTGCGCCCGGCTTTCGTCGAGCGTTTCCACGCCTTCTTCACCGATGCGAACAGCGCGGCCACCACCTCCATGCTGCGCGACCTGGAAGCGGGCGGCCGCATCGAATCGGACCACATCCTCGGCTTCCTGCTGAACGCCGCGCGCGCGGCCGGCATCCCGGACGAGCTGCACGAGGCCGCGTACATCCACGCCAAGGCGTATGAGCGGCGGCGGGAGGCGAAGCGTCTGCCGGGCGCATGAAAAGAGCCGGGGGGCGGAGTGAACTCCGCCCCCCAGACCCCCCACCTCCTTTTTTTGACTTCTGGGAAACGTGGCGAGCGCCGTTCTGAGCCCGACAACGCTGCGGCGCTTGAGAGTGCGGGAGCCGCAAGCGCCAATAAGCCAGAAAAAGGAGGTGGGGTGTGGGGGCGGAGTTCTCTCCGCCCCCACTCTTCGCGCGCAACGGGCCGAGTTCCGCTTCCGCCCCATTCCGGCTGACCGACAACCGACAGGATCCGCTCCTGGTAAGTGGCCGGTGGCTCCCCGAAGGTCAGGCCAGAGCCGCGCGGCGCCGCCTCCAGTCGCCGCCGCGCCAGAACTCTACCAGCAGGAACGCCGCCGTCGTCACGCCGATGATCAGTACCGCGAGCGCGCTGACCGATGGCGTCGTGCCCTGCCGCACCTGGCCGGCCAGCACCGTGGTCAAGGTCTTGTCGGCCAGGATGGCGAAGGTCGTGGTGTTGTAGTTCTCGAAGCTGGAGAGGAAGGCCAGCACCGCCGCCGACAGGATGGCCGGCCGCAGGAACGGCAGGGTGATGTGGAAGAAGATCGTCGTCTTCCCCGCGCCGAGATCTGCGGCCGCCTCCTCCAGCGTCCGGTCGAAGCGGTGCAGGCGGGCGATGAAGATCAGCATGCAATAGGAGGCGATGAAGCTGCTCTGCCCCATCACCGTCAGCAGGGTGCCGTTGTAGAGGAAGCGCAGCCCGGCGTTCAGCGTCGCCTCCCGCCAGAAGATCACGGTGGCGATACCGATGATCACGCCGGGGATCAGCACCGGCGCCACCGCCAGCACGTAGTACACGCCGCGCAGAGAGGGCGCGATGTGCTGCATCATGAGCGCGCCGGCGAGGCCGGTCGGTACCGAGACCAGCACGACGAGCAGGCCGATCCACAGGCTGTTGCGCAGCCCGTAGAGCATCTCCCCGTCGCGCGCCAGGGCGGCGAACCAGTCGAGCGTCCAGCCCTCGATCGGCCAGGCGGAGGGGAAGCTGGCGGTGTTGAAGGCGGTCAGCCCCATCACCGCCAGCGGCGCGAAGAGGTAGGTGAAGAAGGCCAGCAGGTAGGCGAAGCAGGCGAGCCGGCCGAACCTCATCGCACCACGTCCGTCAGGCTCAGGCGCAGCCGCCGCAGCAGCGCGATCACCAGGATGATGCAGATGGCGAGCAGCGCGAAGGCATAGGCCGCGCCCTGCGGCCAGTTGAACACCTGGTAGAAGCGGTCATAGACGATCGGCGTGAACCACAGCACCGAGGTGCCGCTCAGCACCAGCGGCGCGGCCAGCGCGCCGGTGGCCAGCATGAAGACCAGGGTGCAGCCCGAGGCGATGCCCCCCTTCACCGCCGGCACCACCACGAAGAGGTGGATGTGCCACCAGGGCGCGCCGAGATCGCGCGCCGCCTCCGCCTGCGAATGCTCGAAGGCCTCCAGCGCGTTGTAGAGCGGAAACAGCATCAGCAGCATGTAGGCATAGGTCAGGCAGGCATAGAGCGCGATGTTCTGCCCGATGAAGTCGATCGGCCGGTCGAGCAGCCCGGCGCCGAGCAGCATCGCGTTGAGCAGGCCGCTCTCGGCGAACAGGATGCGGAAGGCGAAGGCCCGCAGGATGTCGTTCAGCCAGTAGGGCGCGATCAGCAGCAGCAGCAGCAGGCGCAGCCCGCGCGGGCCGGCCACCTGCCCCATGTAGTAGGCGAGCGGGTAGCAGAGCACGAGGTTGAACAGGGTGATGAGCATCGCCGAAACGATGGTCAGCCCGAGCGCCCGCAGATGCACCGCGTTCCACGATTCGGTCGAGACGGTGCTGCCGAACAGCAGGTAGCGGTAGTTCTGCAGCGTGTAGATGTCGCGCGGCCCGCCCATCTGCGCCAGCGGCAGCCGCGGGCGGAAGGACAGGTCGATCATGAAGAGCTGCGGCAGCACGACCATGACGATCAGCCATGTGCCGACCATCACCACCAGGAACAGGCCGAGCGGCCAGCCGGTGCGCCGGAAGAAGCCGGGACGGCGCGGCGGGCCGCGCCGGAGCCGGCGCGCCAGCCGCCACAGCAGCAGCAGCCCGAGCAGCGCGGCGACGGCAAGCAGGAGGTAGATATGGCCGTCGCTCGCCGTCACGCGGCGAGCTCCTGCGGCGGCAGCAGCAGGGCGTCCTGCGCCGCGAAGCCGAGCATGGCCGCGCCGCCCGGCGCCGGCGGGGCCGCATCGCGCGGACCGAGCAGCGAGAGCAGCTTCTCGCCCGCCGGCGTCACCCAGGAGACATGCGTCGCACTGCCTTCGTAGGCGAGGCCGGCGACCCGCACGCCGATGCGGTTGGCCGGCTCCCCCTCGGCGCAGGGCAGCAGGAATTCCGGCCGGATGAACAGCACCGCCCGGCTCCCCGCGAGCAGCCCGCGCGGGTTGCGCGCCCGCAGCGGGCCGAGCGCCGAATCGAGCACCGCCTCCTCGCCGTGGCGCTCCCGCACGGTGCCCGCCAGCATGTTCGCCTCGCCGACGAAGGAGGCGACGAAGGCGGTCTCAGGGGCGTCGTAGAGCTCCCGGCCGGCGCCCACCTGCTCGAGCCGCCCGCGGCTCATCACCCCGATGCGGTCGGACACGGTCAGCGCCTCGCCCTGGTCGTGCGTGATGTAGATGAAGGTGATGCCGACCCGCCGCTGGATCTCGCGCAGCTCGTTGCGCATGTGCTGGCGCAGCTTGAGGTCGAGCGCCGAGAGCGGCTCGTCCAGCAGCAGGACCTCCGGCTCCACCGCCAGCGCGCGGGCGATCGCGACGCGCTGCCTCTGGCCGCCGGAGAGCTGGTCGATCGGCTTGTCGCCATAGCCTTCCAGCGCGACCGTCTGCAGCAGCCGCTCGGCGCGGCGCCGCCGGGCCTCGCGTGCCACGCCGCGCACGCGCAACCCGTAGGCGATGTTCTCCGCGACGGTCATGAGCGGGAACAGCGCCAGGCTCTGGAAGATCAGCGCCGTCGGGCGCCGGTTGGGACCGATCCCGCGCATGTCCTTCCCGCCGATCGCAAGCCGGCCCTCGGTCGGCTCCACGAAGCCGGAGATGCTGCGCAACAGCGTCGTCTTGCCGCAGCCCGACGGGCCGAGGAAGCTGAAGAACTCCCCCGCGCCGATGGTGAGGGTGACGTCGTCCACCGCGGTGACCGGCCCGTAGCGGACCGACAGCCGCTCGATCCCGACTTCCGCTGCCATCGGGCGCGATCCTCAGGCCGCGCGGAACCGGTCGGCGTATTGCGCCCGCAGATCGGCGTACCAGGGCTGCGCCGGCGGCGCGAACCACACCTTGCTCAGGGCGTCGCCCGGATAGGCTTCCTGGAAGTTCCGCTTGCTGACCTCCGAGAGCAGCGCATCGGTCCCCTTGACCACCGGGTTGTAGCCCGAGCCGTCGGCGACCATGGCGTTGACCTCGGGCGTCTGGAGGAAGTTCATCCAGGCATAGGCCTGTTCCACGTTCTTCGCCTCCTTGGTCAGCGAGAAGCCGTCCATCCAGGTGATCGCGCCTTCGCGCGGCGCCATGAAGCTCACCGGGCGGCCGTCGCGCTTGAGGCGCAGCGGCGGGCCGTCCCAGGTCTGGCCGATGACGCAGCCATTCTGCATGAAGCCGGCGGCGGTGCTGTCGGCGCTGTCCCAGAACTGCTTGATCCACGGCTTGCGGGCGATGGCGAAGGGCAGGATGCGGTCATAGGCGGCGCGGAACCGCGCCGGATCGGCGAAGGTATCGACCATGCGGTTGGTCGGCATCTGGCCGGTGGCATCCATCCACAGCCCGATGCCGAGCAGCAGCGACCACGGCCGCCCCTGCACCTTGCCGCGGTACTGGTCGTGCCACAGCGTGCTGTAGCTGAGCTCGCCATAGGTCAGCGTCGTCTGGTCGGTGCGCCAGGCGATCGCCTCCGCCCCCCAGCAATGCGGCAGATGGTGCAGCCCGCCGCCCCAGGTCCAGAAATCGGTGGACAGCTTCAGCATCGTCGGCAGCAGCCGGTCGAGCTGGAGCCGGCGGGTGTCCCACGGCGCCAGGACGTCCACGTCGCGGTATTGCGGCGCCAGGCTGCTCGACGGCATGCAGAGGTCGAAGCCCTCCCCGCCGGTGGCCTGCAGCTTGTTGAGCTGCTCCTCGTTCTGCGAGAACGGCGTGGTCCTGATGCGGATGCCGGTCTGCTCCGTGAAGCGGCGCGCGACGGGCGCCGGGATCTCGTCCGGCCAGATCAGCACCGACAGCTCGCCCGAGCTCGACCGCGCGTCGCGCACATACCAGGGGCCGAGCGCCGCGCCGCCGCCCGCGGCGGCGAAGAGCAGCCGCCGACGCCCGGGGTTCGCGGCGGTGCCAAGGGCCGTGGCAGCGGCCGTGGCGGCAGTCTTCTCGGGCATGGGCTGGACTCCTGTCTCTTGGACTCAGACCCAGGTCGTCGGCCGCAGCCGCGACCTATCGACCAGGCGGGAATAGCGATAGGGCGTCGGGTCCACGCTCGGCGTCGCGCCGGTGACGATCTCGGCGGCGAGCTGCCCGGCGCCGGGGCCGAGCGCGAAGCCATGGCCGCTGAAGCCGGTGGCGAGATGGAAGCCCGGCAGCCGGTCCACCGCCGAGATCACCGGGATCGCATCCGGCGTGGCATCGATCAGCCCGCCCCAGGCTTGGCGCATCCGCGCGGCGCGCAGCACCGGGAAGGCCTCCTGCAGCCGGGTCAGCGTATCGTCGGCGACCGCCATGTCCGGCGCCGGATCCAGCACGCGGATGCGCTCGAAGGGCGAGACGCGGTCGAACGACCAGCGCGCGAGGCCCTGCGGTCCCTCGAGGAAGAAGCGGCCGATGCCGAGCCGCGTATGCGCCCACTGCTTGCGCAGCATCGGCATGAAATCGCGCGCATAGAGCATGCCCTGCGGCGTCAGCTCGACACGAACCCGGCCGCGCCAGGCCACGGTGTAGCCGCCATCGTCGCGCCGGCGGAGGGAGAAGCCGTCGCTGCCGAGGGCGCCCTCGGTCACCGCCGGCGCCGCCCCGGTGGCGAAGGCGGTGGCGAAGACGCCGGCCTGCGGCAGCCGGATGCCATGGCGGCGGCAGAACATCGAAGCCCAGGCGCCGCCGGCGCAGAGCACGGCGCCGGTGCGGATCACGCCCTTTTCGGTGACGACGGCGGAGACGCGTCCGCCCGTCGTCTCCATGCCGCGCGCCGCGCAGCCCTGCATCACCGTGACGCCCAGCCGCCGCGCCGCCGCGGCCATGGCGGGCACCGCGCGGGACGGCTCGGCACGCCCGCATTGCGGCGAATGCCAGCCGGCGGACCAGGGGATGACGGTGTCGGGGAAGGCCGCCCGCACCTCGGCGGCATCGAGGATGCGGCCGGGGATCTGGTAGTCCTTCGCCTGCTCCGTCCATGCCTCCCAATAGGCGATCTCGGCCGGGTCGCGCGTCAGCAGCGTGATGCCGGCCTGGCGGAATCCCGTCGCGGCCCCGATCTCCGCATCCAGCCCGGCCCAGAGCCGGGTGCTGAGCAAGGCGAGCGGCACCTCCGGCAGCGCGCGGCCCTGCAGCTTGCACCAGCCCCAGTTGCGGCTCGACTGCTCGCAGGCCACATGGCCCTTCTCGAGCAGCGCGACGCTGACGCCGCGCTGCGCGAGACGGTAGGCGGCCGAGACACCGATGATGCCGCCGCCGATGACCACCACGTCGGCGGCCGCCGGCAGCACGTCATCGCCCGCGATGCGCTCGACGGGTGGCGACATCGTCAGGCCTGGGGCAGCGCGGCGAGCACATCGTCGAGCGCCAGGCGCATCAGCCGCGCCATCTCGACCAGCTCCTCCTCGTTGATGACCAGCGGCGGGGAGAAGGCGACGCGATCGCCCACCAGGCGCAGGATCAGGCCGCGCTCGAGCGCTGCCTCCTCCACCATGCGGCCGACGCCGGCCGCGGCCGGGAAGAATTCGCGAAGCACCTTGTCCTTCACCAGCTCGAGGCCGCCGATCAGGCCGGTGCCGGTGAACTGGCCGACCAGCGGATGCTCCTCGAGCGCGCCGAACTCGCGCAGGAACACCCGCTCCATCGCCGCGACATGGCCGAGCAGGTCCATCTCCTCGTAGATCCTCAGCGTCTCGAGGGCGACGGCGGAGGTCACCGGATGGCCGGCATAGGTGTAGCCGTGCACGAAGCGGCCGATGCGCTCGCTCTGCGTCAGGACCGACTGGAACACCTGGTCGTTGACCAGCACGGCCGAGACCGGCTGCATCGCCGCCGACAGGGCCTTGGCGCAGGTGAGGATGTCGGGCTCGATGGCATAGGTGTCGCAGCCCCACATCCGCCCGGTGCGGCCGAAGCCGCAGATCACCTCGTCGGCGACGAAGAGGATGTCGTGCTTGCGCAGCACCGCCTGGATCTTCCCGAAATAGCCTTCGGGCGGCAGCAGCGCGCCGGCCGCGCCCTGCACCGCATCGGCCCAGAAGGCGGCGATGGTCTCGGGGCCTTCGGCGAGAATCATCGCCTCGAGATCGTCGGCCATGCGCTGGGAGAACTGCAGCTGGGTCTCGCCGTCGCGGCGGTCGCGGTACCAGTCCGGGCAGTCGGCGTAGAGGAAGCCTTCGAAGGGCAGGCCGAAGCCGGCATGGAATTCGGGCTTGCCGGTCAGGCAGATGCTGGCCACGGTCGAACCATGGTAGCTCTTCCGGCGCGAGATGATCTTGCGCTTCTGCGGCCGGCCCTGCGCGTTCCAGTGATACCAGACGAGCTTCACCGCGGTGTCGTTGGCCTCGGAGCCGGAGCACTGCAGCAGCACCTTCGACATCGGCACCGGCGCGAGGGCGAGCAGCTTCTCGGAGAGATCGATCGCCGCCTCGTTCGAGGCGTGGCGGAAGATCTGATAGTAGCCGAGGCGGCTCATCGCCCGCTTCGCCACCTCGCCCAGCCTATCGCTGCTGAAGCCGAGCGAGGCGCACCACAGCCCTGCCGCGCCTTCGAGGAAGGCTCGCCCGCTGTCGTCATGGACATGGACGCCGCTGCCCCGGCTCATGATCCGCGGCCCGATCTCGAGATGCCGCCGGGCATCGGTTTGCGGATGCAGGACGGAGGCGATGTCGCGCGCATGGGCGCTGTTGGCAGCGAGAAGCGTCACGGGACGGTTCCTTGCACGAATATCGTTGCACCAACCTTGCCACGCGTCGCCGCACGGGCGTCGTGCGGCGGATCGCCATCGCCGGGCCGCACTCGCGGCGCCGGGTCCGTCGCCCTTGGCAAGTCGAGAACCAGGCCGTGCTGCACTGTCCGTCCCGCCGACCATGCTAGGGGAGCAAAAACCGTAATACAATCCGAAATTCACGCGGCGGGCCCGGTGTCTTCCCCGTGAACTTCGCCGCACTGGCGGCGAACCCCGGATCCGGAACGTCGGAGCTGGAATCAGGAGAAGAAAGAGTGGGGGCGGAGAGAACTCCGCCCCTACACCCCCACCTCCTTTTTTTGACTCCTGGCGCTCGCGGCTCCCGCAGTCTCAGGCGACGCAGCGTTGTCGGGCTCAGAACGGAGCTCTCAACGCTTCCCATTAGCCAAAAGAAGGAGGTGGGGGGTCTGGGTGGCGGAGTTCATCTCCGCCCCCCAGTCTTCTTCGAGCGCGTACACCGCGGCCAGGACACTAGGCAGCGCCGGCGGTTGCCTCGCGCTCGGCGAGGGCGGCGATCACCGCTTCGGCGCCGGCCCGCATGTGCTGCTCGCACAAGGCGCGCGCCTTGGCGCCGTCGCGCGCGCGCAGCGCCGCGAGCAGGTTGCGCTCCTCCTGCACGCTGAGCCCGGCGCGCGCCGGGCGGGAAAGGGCGACGGCGCGCATCCAGTCGAGCCGCGCGTTGAGCGCCTGAAGCTGCGTGCGCAGCATCTCGTTGCCGGCGGCCTGGCGCAGGATGTCGTAGAGCAGCGCGGCGCTGCGGCGATGCGCGGCGAGGTCGCCGCGCGCCTGCGCCGCCGCCATGGTCTCCACGGCCTCGGCCATGCGGGCGAGATCCTGCGGCGTCGCGCGCTCGGCGCAGAGCTGCGCGGCGAGCCCTTCCAGCGCGCCGCGCACCTCGTAGAGCTCGCGCACCCGGGCCGGCGTCATGTCGGCGACGAAGGGGCCGCGATTGGGCAGGATCTGCACCCAGCCCTCGGCCTCGAGCTGGCGCAACGCCTCGCGCACCAACGTGCGGCTGACACCGAGCAGCTCGCACATCTCGCGTTCGACGAGGCGCCCGCCCGGCGCGAACTGGCCGCGCGTGATGGCGCGGCGCAGCTTGGCGACAACCTGCTCCCGCAAGAGCGGCGCGGGACGGCGCCCCCCATTATCGCTTCGGGCATTCGTCATGCCGGCAATTGCTGCTCGCAGGATCGGTTCGGTGCCACTACACGACAGCTCTCCCCCCATCGCAACCTGCCGCGGTCCAGGCTCGCGATCACCGCTTGGCCACGGCCATCCGCCGCGCCCTCGGCCGGCAGAAGGCCGGACCCCGGCAAATATGGCGACGACATCGGCGTTGATCTTCCGCGTGACCTCGGCCGGCGTGCCGGCGGGGGTGCCACCAGGCCCGACCAGCCCATGGCCGCATGACCCGGCGCGACCGTCTCGGCCACGGTCGGCACGTCCGAAAGCTGCGCCAGGCGCTGCGGCGTGGTGACGGCGTTCGGTGGTGGCCCGCGTGATCACCATGGTGTCGCGCGCCTCAGCTTGACGGAGGGCCGGGCACCGCCCAAGGGACCGGGCGTGCTCGCAACTGGCGATCAACCATGAAGCGCCGTGACGCTTCCATTGCTACCCTGCTGCGTGAGCGTCAGGCCGACATGACGCGCGCGGAAATTCGCGTGATGCAGGCTCTGCTGGCGGAGTACCCGACCGTCGGCTTCGGCACGGTTGCCAATCTTGCCCGCCGCGCCGGCGTCAGCGATCCCACGGTCGTCCGACTGGTCGGCAAGCTGGGCTTCGCCGGCTTTCCCGCCTTCCAGCGCGCATTGCTCGAAGAGGTGGAGGAGCGCCTGCGTTCGCCGCTCATGATGATCGAAGCGCAGCCCGCCGCCCCTGGGGATCCGGCAGGCGCCTATCTTCGCTCGCTCGAGCCGGTGCTGGCGGAGAGCAGGGGCCGCGACCTGCCGCTGGCCTATGAGCGTGCCACGGCGATGCTGCTCGATCGCAAGGCGCGTATCTGGCTGATCGGCGGCCGGTTCAGCCGCTACCTCGCGGGCATCTTCCATACGCATCTCGTGCAGCTCCGCCCCGGCGTGCGGCATCTGGATGGCACCAAGGCGGAAACGCTCGACGTGCTGGTCGATCTGGGGCGGCAGGACGTCGTGGTGGTGTTCGACTACCGCCGCTACCAGGCGGATGTCGTGGGCTTCGCGCGACAGGCGGTGGAGCGCGGCGCGCGCATCCTGCTGTTCACGGATCTCTACCGCTCGCCTATCGCTGCGGCGGCGCAGGTTCTGTTCACCGCCCCGGTGGCGGCGGGCTCGGCCTTCGACACGATGGTGCCGGCGCTGGCGCAGATCGAGGCGCTGCTGGTCTGCCTGCTGCAGGCGCGCGATGCCGCGACGCATCGCCGCCTGAAGGCGATCGAGACCGTGCGGCGGAGCAACCGGGTCACGATGGATGAGCCCGAGGACGACGCGAAGGGTTGAGCTCAGCCGCGCCTGATGTTCCAGAAGACCGGCACGCCCTTCAGCACGCCCGTCAGATCGCTGCGATAGGCGGTGAGCTGCGCGACCTGGCCGAGCGGGAGATAGGGCAGGTCGCGATAGGCCTGTTCCTGAAGCCTCCGCGCCAATTCCTGCTGCGGGGCGAGGGCGGGCGCGGCGAACCATTCGGCGCGCAAGGCCTCCAGCGCTGGGCTGCTGCACCAGCCATAGAGTCCGCTTTGGCCATCGCCGCGCAACGTGGGATGCACCGCAGGGCTGGCGAGATCGGCGCCGGTATTGAGCGCGACATAGGCGCTCCAGCCGCCCTGTGCGATCGGCTCGCGCTTGTTGCGCCGCTGCAGCAGCGTGCCCCAGTCCATCACAGCGTCTTCTACCGTCATGCCGGCCCTGCGCAGCGCATCGGCGACGACGGCGGAAGCCTGCGCGTTGATCTGGAGATCGCCCGGCGTCATCAGCAACACCGTCTCGCCGGCATAGCCCGCCGCATCGAGGGCGCGGCGCGCGGTGGCGGGATCGCCCGCCGCTGCCATGCCGGCATCGTTCGCCATCGGGGTGTCGGGGCAGAAGAAGCCGACATCGTCGCGCCAGAGCGAAGGGTCCGTCCCCGCCATGGCCATGACCACGTCGCGCTGGCTGACCGCCAGCAGCATCGCGCGCCGAATGGCGGGATTGGCGGTGGGGCCGTGCAGATGGTTCACGCGCAGCGCGGCGAGATAGCCGGTCGGATCCAGGATCTCGATCTTCAGCCGTGCGGCACGGCGCAGCAGGGGAAGCGTATCGGCGCTGGGCAGCTCCCACCAGTCCACTTCGCCGGCGCGCAAGGCGGCGGCCGCGGTGGCGGCATCCGGAATGATGCGCCACTCGATGCGGTCGAGATATGCCTGCTTCGGTCCAGCCGTGCCTTCGGCGGTGCCATCGGCGCGCGGACGGTACTCGGCGAAGCGCTCATAGACCACGCGGTCGCCCGCCACGCGCTCGCGCAGGCGGAAGGGGCCGCTGCCGATCACCGCGGTGAGCGGCTTGTCCGGATCGGCCTCCGCGATGCGCGCCGGCATCATGGCGCAGACCAGGCCGGGCGTCTTGCCGAGGGCGAAGGGCAGCAGCGGGAAGGGCTGCCTCAGGCGGAAGACGATCCTGCGGTCGTCGGGCGCCGACAGCTCGTCCGTCGCGGCGAGCAAGGCGCGGCCGAGATCGTCGCGGCGCGCCCAGCGCCGCAGGCTTGCCACGCAGTCACGCGCGAGCACCCGCTCGCCATCGTGGAAGCGCAGGCCTTCGCGCAAGGTCAAGGTCCAGCGCCGGCCTTCCTCGGCGGTCTCGACGCCGTCGACCATCTGCGGCCGCGGCATCAGCCCCGCATCCTGTCCGAACAACGTATCGTAGACGAGATAGGCGTGGTTGCGCGTGACATAGGCGGCGGAGAGCGCAGGATCGAGCACGGCGAGATCGGCGTGCGGCACGAAACGAAGCGTTCGGTTGCCATGCTGCGCCCCGGCAAGGCGCGGCACGGCAAGCAGCCCCCCGATGGCGATCAGATGACGTCGCTGCATGGCAGGGCTCCGGTCAGGCGAGCGGGATGCCGACAGGACAGCGGCCGGGGGCCGGAGTGTCAATCATCTTCCATCTTCACCCCTTCTGCGATCCCTTGTAATGGGATCGTCAGACTTTCCCGGAGCCGTCATGCCCGACCCGATGCGCCGCGATGCGCCTTACGCCGCCGGTGCGACGGCGCTGCTGCTGGTGGACATGCAACGGATCTGGGTGGAGCGCGGCCTCGATCCGGCGCATGGGACGGAGCGCGGCTACTATCACGACCGGCTCGAGACGCTGGTGGTGCCGAACCAGCGGCGGCTGCTTGCCGCCGCGCGGGCAGCGCGCATCGAAGTGCTGCACACGATCATTGAGAGCCTCACCCGCGATGGTCGGGACCGCTCGCTCGATCACAAGCTGTCCGGCATCCATGTCCCGAAGGGTGCGCCGGAAGGCGAGGTGATCGCGGCGCTGGCGCCGATGCCGGACGAGATCGTGCTGCCCAAGACCTCCTCCGGCGTGTTCAATTCGACCAGCATCGATTACGTGCTGCGCAATCTCGGCGCGCGCTTCCTGATCGTTGCCGGCGTCGTCGCCGACCAGTGCGTGGACATGGCGGTGCGCGATGCCGCGGATCGCGGCTATCTCGTCACGCTGGTCGAAGATGCCTGCGCGACCTACAGCGAAGCGCGGCAGCAGGCAGCGTTGACCGCGTTCGGCGGCTATTGCTGGGTGACGGATACCGAGACGGTGCTGGCGCGGCTGCGCGCGCTGGGTGGCTGAGAGTGCCCGAGCTGGTCACGATACTCACCACCGATCTCGTCGCGATCGCGCGCGGGCGCAGCGCCGTGCCCGGGATGGAAGATGACCTCATGGCGCGCGGCTGCGGTTGGGTGCCGGCGAACATGGCGCTGACCCCCTTCGACGTCATCGCCGAGGGCAACCCCTGGGGCTCGGCGGGCGATCTCCGGCTGCTGCCCGATCCGGCGACACGGCTGCGGCTGGAGGGCGTGGGCGCGACGCCGCTGCATCTCTATCTCGCCGACATCGCGGAGCTGGACGGCGCGCCCTGGGAATGCTGCCCGCGCAGCCTGCTGAAGCAGGCGGTGGCAGCGCTCGAGGCGGCGGGGTTCGCGCTTGCGGTCGCCTTCGAGCAGGAATTCCAGCTGCTCGGGGCCGGCTGGCCGGCCGCTCCCGCGTTCAGCCTGGCGGCGATGCGGCGCGCCGATCCCTTTGGCCCTGCCCTGATGGCGCTGCTCGACGAGGCCGGGCTGGAACCGGAGATGTTCCTGCCGGAGTACGGCATCGACCAGTTCGAGGTGACCGGGCGGCCGGCGCCGCCGCTGGTGGCCGCCGATCGAGCGGTGATGCTGCGCCTCCTGGTACAGGAGCTGGCGGCGTCGCGCGGATGGCGCGCGAGTTTCTGCCCGAAGACCGCGCCCGAAGGCGTGGGCAACGGGCTGCACATCCATCTGAGCCTGCGCGATCGCGCGGGTCGGCCGGCGATGCGGGATGCGTCGCGGGCCGGGCGCCTTGTCCGAGGCCGCGGGACGATTCTGTGCCGGCGTGGTGCGCCACATGCCGGGGCTGCTCGCGCTCACCGCGCCGAGCCCCGTCTCCTATCTTCGGCTGCAACCGCATCACTGGAGTGCGGCCTATGCCTGCCTCGGCGAGCGCAATCGGGAGGCGGCGCTCCGCATCTGCCCGGTGACCAGCCTGGGCGGCGCCGATCCCGACAGGCAGATGAATGTCGAGTTCCGCGCCGCCGACGCCACCGCGAATCCGTATTTCGCGCTGTGGGGGCTGATCATGGCCGGCCTGGCAGGGCTGCAGGGGGAGCTGTCGCCGCCGCCGCTGGTGAACCAGGATCCCGCGTCCCTGGACGAGGCGGAACTGGCCCGCTTGGGCGTTCGGCGATTGCCGGGCGACCTTCCTGCCGCGCTCGCGGCCTTCCGTGCCGATGCGCTGCTGCAGCGCTGGGTGCCCGCAACGCTGCGCGATTGCCTACTGGCCGTGAAGGAGAAGGAATTGGCCCTGGCAGCGGGGCTCGATCCCGCGGCGCTCTGTGCGCGCTACGCGGCGGTCTACTGATGGCCAAGCTGCTCGATCCGGATGAGCCGCCCGCCTGCATGGTCCGCAATGCCGAGGGCGCGTCACCCTTCGTGCTGCTCTGCGAGCATGCCAGCAACCGTCTGCCGCGTCGGCTCGGCACGCTCGGTCTCGCCGCGCGCGAGATCGCGCGCCATATCGGTTGGGACATCGGTGCACTCGCCTTGGCGGAGGCGCTGTCGCGGCGGTTGGACGCGCCGCTCTTCGCCACCGGCTATTCGCGGCTGGCGATCGACTGCAACCGCCCGCTCGGCGTGCCTTCCAGCATCCCCGAGGCGAGCGAGGCAACCGCGATCCCGGGCAACAGGGACCTTGCCGCCGAAGAGCGCGCCGCGCGCGAGGAGGCTCTGTTCCACCCATTCCACGATGCGGTGGCGGCGCATCTCGATGCGCGGAGGGCGGCCGGTCGCGCGAGCTGCGTCGTCGGCGTGCACAGCTTCACCCCCGTCTTCGATGGCATGCGCCGGCCATGGCAGGCGGGCATCCTGTACGGCGCCGCCGCGGAGCCGGCACGAGCGCTCATCGCCGGGCTGCGGGGCCAAGGCCTCACGGTCGGGGACAACGAGCCCTATGGCATCGTGGCCGACGAGGACTACACGGTGCCGGTGCATGGCGATGCGCGCGGTCTGCCGGCGTTTCTCGTCGAGATCCGTCAGGATCTGCTGGCGGACGCAGCGGCGGCCGAGGCCTGGGCCGGCCGGCTGTCCATGGTGCTGGAGGGGGCCGTGGCGCGGCTCGGTGCGGCGGCATGAGCGTGCAGCACGACGCGGCGCTGCGCAGGGCGGTGACGGAAGATGCGCGATGGATCCGCGAAACTTTGTCGCGGCTGGTGCGCATCCCCAGCGTCAATCCGAAATTCGAACAGGATCCGGCACTCAATCGCGAGGCCGCGGTGCAGGACGTGATCGAGGCCGAGCTGCATGCGCTGGGCTTCGCCACCTGCCGCGAGGAGGCGCTGCCGGGGCGGCCGAATGTCATCGGCGCCTGGCCTGGTGCGCAGGCAGGAAGCCTGGCGCTCTGCGGCCATGTGGACGTGGTGCCGGTGGGCGACCGCAGCGCGTGGACCACCGACCCGTTCGGCGCCGAACTCCGCGACGGCCGGCTCTATGGGCGCGGCTCGGGCGACATGAAGGCGGGGTTGGTGGCCTGCCTCGCGGCGTGCCGGGCGATCCGCGCGGTGGGCATCACGCTGGCGGCGCGGCTGGAGTTCCACGCCGTGGTGGACGAGGAGGCCGGCGGTTTCGGCGCCATGCAGGCGGCGCGGCGGGTGCCGGCGCCGGAGGCTGTGCTGGTGGCGGAGAGCAGCGGCGGCGCCATTCGCCCCTGGGCCGGCGGGCTCGACTGGGTGCGCGTTGTCCTGCGCGGGCGCAACGGCCATTCCTCGCGCCGCTTCGCCTCGATCTATCCGGCCTCGGCGGAAGCGCTGGCGGGCATCCCCGTACGCAGCGTGAATGCGCTGGAGCTGGGTGCGAGGCTGCTTGCCGCGGTGCAGGCGCTGGAGGCGGAGTGGGGGCGCGACAAGCGCTTCCCTGGGATGCCCCCGGGCATGAACACGATAAGCCCGGGCGTCATGGTGGCCGGCGTCGGCCTGGGACCAGACTGCCTGCCGAGCGTGTTAAGCAACCCTGGCATCGTGCCCGATACCTGCGTGCTGGATTTCGACCTGAAATTCCTGCCCGACGAGGATGCCGCAGCGATCCGGCGGGAGTTCGAAGCTGCGATCGCCCGCTTCGCGGCGACCGATCCGTGGCTCCGCGAACACCCACCGCAGGTGATCTGGAATCTCTACGGGCTGCACTTTCCGCCGGTGAACACCCCCGCCGATCATCCACTGGTGCTGGCGCTGGCGGGCGCGCGGGAGGATGCGGGGCTGGCGGTGCGGCTCGAAGGCATGCTGGGCGTGACCGATGCCGCGCACTACGCGGCACTGGGCATTCCGGGTGTGGTCTATGGCCCGCTCGGTGCGAATGCCCATGGGCCGGACGAGTATGTCGTGCTGGATAGCGTGCTGGAATCGGCGCAGGTCATTGCCCAGGCAGTGCTGCGCCATTGCGGTTCGACTTCGCGGTAGCGGGCGATCGTGTCCCGGCTGGGGGCGCGAGATGCGAGGGTGGGCATGCTGTTCTGCGTTGTCGGACCCGACGTCCCCGCGGAGCTGAGCGCCGCGCGCGAAGAGTGGGGGCGGAGAGAACTCCGCCCCCACACCCCCACCTCCTTTTTTTGGCTTATTGGCGCTGGCTCCTCCCGCACGCTCAGGCGCCTCGCCGTTGTCGGGCTGAGAACGGAGCTTGCCACGCTTCCCATAAGTCAAAAAAAGGAGGTGGGGGGTCTGGGGGGCGGAGTTCACTCCGCCCCCCAGCCTTCGCTTGACGGCGCAGTGCCCGCATTCCGGGCGCATCGCCGCCATCGCCTCACGCGAGGCTCACATTGCGTGCAGCGTGACGCCAGCCGATCACGCCAGGGCCCGCAAAGTGGGCGCGCCTTCAGCCCTCGACCCTGATGTTCCGTTCGCGGATGATGTCGCGCCACTTGGCGCTCTCCGCCTGGAAGTAGGCGGGGAACTCTTCGCGGGTCCCGCCCACTGGATCGATCGCGAGGGGGGCCAGCCGATCCCGGACCTCGGTGGTTTTCATGGCGGCGACCACCACCTCCGACAAACGCCGCAGGATCGGCTCCGGCGTTCCGGCCGGGGCGAAGAGCGCGATGTCGGTCGAAGCCTGGAAGCCCGGCACCCCACTTTCGGCAAGGGTCGGTACGTTCGGCAACTGCGCGCTTCGCTGCGCCGAGGTGACGGCGAGTGCCCGCATCGAGCCGTCGCGCACGAAGGGGACGGCGGTGACCATGTCGATGAAGGAGAGTTGGACCTCGCCGCTCAATACAGCCTGCGCTGCGGGAGCGCCGCCGCGGTAGGGTACGTGCAGCATCTCAATCCCTTGCCGGGCGGCGAAGAGCTCGACGGCCAGATGGTTGGAGACGCCGCTGCCGCCCGAGCCATAGCTGACTTCATTTGGCCTCGCTCTCGCCGCCGCGACCAGATCTGCGACGGTGCGGTATGGCGACGATGCTCGGACGCAGACTGCCATCGCGTTGGTGGCCAGCAGGCTCACCGGCGCGAAGGCCCGGTCGTTGTCGTAGGTCACCTGATACAGGAAGGGAGCCATGGCGAAGGTGCTGTTGGGGCTGACCAACAGCGTGTAGCCATCCGGGCGGGCGCGGGCCACGGCGGTAGCGCCGATGGTTCCGCTGGCTCCGGTGCGGTTGTCCACCACGAATTGCTGACCGAGCGCGGCCGACAGGCTCTGCGCGGCCAAGCGTCCGACGAAATCGGTGGAGCCGCCGGCAGCGAAGGGCACGATGATCGTGACCGTGCGGCTCGGATAGTTGTCTTGGGCCGAAGCGCGGGAGCCCAGGCCCGCGGCAGCGAAGAGCCCGATGGCCGATCGGCCGAGGCTGCGTCGGGGTAGTATCATTCTTGCTCCTCCTTGGACCTTCCGGCCGTGGTTTCGCCGGTGGGTACACAGGCGACGGCCATTGGGGGCTCGCCCCCATCCCTGCCTGGTGTGGTGGCGGTTCCCCGCACGGGGCCGAGTTGTCCGCGGCGCCGCCCGGCGGCGTCGGAGCCTAGGCTGGTGGGTGCGTCAGCACGTACCGCATGACCGTCTCCACGGCGACGTCGCGGCGGCGCGTCACGTTGGACGCATGCGCCGGATCGTGCCGGAAGATGGCCTGGAACGTGTGCCGGTTGGAGACGGAGAAGAAACAGAGCGCGCTGATGACATAGTGCAGTTCCAGCGCGTCCACGTCCGGGCGGAACAGGCCCTCCGCCTGGCCGCGGTCCAACACCGTGCGCAGCGTATCCAGAATCGGCCGGTTCAAGGCCTGCGGGTCGGCGGCGCGCGTGATGAAGGCGCCGTAGTGCAGGTTCTCGTTGCAGACGATGCGTACGAACTTGGGGTTCGCCTGGTCGTAGTCGTAGGTCAGACGCACCAATGTCGCCAGCGCCTCGGCCGGCGGCAGATGGATGATCTGCCAGGACTGCTCGGCATCCCGCATGTGCCGATAGGCATGTTCCAGCACGGCGACGTAGAGGTCCTCCTTGCTGGCGAAGTAGTAGTACAGGCTTGCCTTGCGGGCCCCGACGGCCGCCGCGATGACCTCCATCCGGGCGCCCGCCAGTCCGCGGTCGGCGAACTCGTCGAAGGCCGCGCGCAAAATATCCTCGCGCGTGCGAGCGGCGTTGCGCGCGCGGGGGACCCTGTCCGTCTCGGCGGCAGGGGCTTTCCTCATTCGAAACCTCGGGACTGTCGCGGCGCATATCTAGACGGCCTTCGCCGCCTGCACCACGACCCGGGTCGCCTCGAAGGCCAGCGACAGCCGCTCGGCTGGGGGCACCTCTGCCATCGGCACTTCCGCGCTGACGGCGGTGCCGGCCGGCATGGCCCGAAGGATCGCCGTCAGGGGCAGCCCGCCCTGGCCCGGTGGCAGACGGGCCGCCCGGGCCTCGGCCACGATGTCCTCGGGTGGTGCCAGGGGCACGTCGGAGAGCTGCAGGCTGCGCAGCCGCATTGCCGGCGCCGCCGCTACCGCCGCCGCGTCACCGCCCGAGCGGATCAGGTGGAGAGCATCGACCAGCACGCCGCCGTTGGGACGCGCCGCTCGCTCCGTTACCGTCAGCGCGGCGGCGAGCGTGCCGGTGGCGCGCCAGCGCATGAACTCGATCTCCACGCGCAGGGCGAAGCCGGCCGCGAGATCGCAAAGCGCGGCGAAGTTCGCCGTCAGCCGTCCCCCATCGGGATCATCGCCGGTGACGGTGATGCTGCCGGCTCCCAGCTCCGACGCAGCCTCCAGCATCGGCGCAAGGCCTGCCACGTCCAGGTCCGGCGTGATCTCGACGAACTCGACGTCCCGCACGGCGACACCCTCCTGGCGCAGGGCGTCCCGCACCTCGGCCAGCTCCGTCGTGCCGGCGCGGAGGGGGTAGGCGACGCCGCCCGGCATGGCGGGGCGCAGCCGCAGCCCGACAGCGCCGAAGCCTGCGCGGGCGGCCTGCCGCACGAAGTCGAGGGGCGGAAGCTCCAGAGCGGTCAGGTGGGCGGTGCCGAGGCGCATCAGTAGGTGGCCCGTCCGCCCGTCAGGTCGAAGGTGAAGCCGGTGGTGAAGGAGCAGCCCGGCCCGACAATCCACGCCACCATGGCGCCGACCTCGTCAGCCTGCAGGAAGCGCCCCATCGGGATCTTGGCTCGGCCCGCCGCGATATGTTCGGCCGACATCTCGGCGAAGAGTTCCGTCTCCACCATGGCGGGCGCAACGCAGTTCACCAGCACGCCGTCCTGAGCCAGCTCCTTCGCGACGGCCTTGGTGAAGGCGATCACGCCGCCCTTGGCCGCAGAGTAGGCGGGAATGAACGGGACTCCCTCCTTGCCCGCGATGGAGGCCACATTCACGATGCGGCCGTATCCCCGCGCGCGCATGTGGGGGATCGCCGCGCGGCAACAGAAGAAGACGCCGTCGAGATCAACGGCCACAACATTCGCCCAAGCATCCGGAGGGTAATCCCAGGTCGGGGCGACGGGCCCGTTGATGCCGGCGTTGTTGACGAGGATGTCCACCTCGGGGACTGCCGCCAGCGTGGCCTGGAACGCGGCCTCCACGGCGGCGAGGTCCGACACATCGACCGGCTGGAGCAAGGTGGGGCTGAAGCCGGCCGCCTTCACATCGAAGGCGGCGGCGTTCCGGTCCCAGATGACCACGCTGGCACCTTCCCGATGCAGCGCCTGAGCGATGGCGAGGCCAATGCCGCGGGCACCCCCCGTCACGATGGCGGAGCGCCCGACGAGTGTTCCGGACGTGGCGCAACGCATGGCGATCGCTCCAACAAGCACAGGGGACCGGTTGCAGGACATTATCTACCGTCCAGTAGGTAGAATCAAGAGCAACCCTGCGGTCCAGGGATGTTCCGGCCCACGTCCTCATGGCGCATTGTGGTTGCCGGCTTGCAGCAGGCGGAGGCCTCGGGGATGGATCACGCCGCCTTGGGCAGATCGGTCCCGGCCCGATCGGCGCCGGCGAGATGGCGCGCCGCGACATAGCCGAAGGTGATGGCGGGGCCGAGGGTGATGCCACCGCCCGGGTAGTTGCCGCCCATGATGCTCGCCATGTCGTTGCCGGCGGCGTAGAGACCGGGGATCGGCCGGCCCTCGCCATCCAGCACCTGCGCGTGACCATTCGCGCGCAGCCCGGCGAAGGTACCGAGGTCGCCCACCACGACCTCCACCGCGTAGAACGGGCCGCGCTCGATCGCCGCGAGGCAAGGATTGGGCGCGAAGGCCGGGTCGCCGTTGAAGCGGTTGTAAGCCGTCGAGCCCTTGCCGAAGGCGCTGTCGGTTCCGGCGCGGGCATCGCGGTTATAGGCGGCGACCGTCTCCTCCAGCCCCTTCGGGTCGATGTCGGCCACCTGCGCAAGCTCGGCCAGGGTGCGACCGCGCTTGAGGTAGCCGGAGCGGAGCTGCGGCCCGATCGGCACCGGGAAGGGCTTCACGAAGCCCAGGCCGAAGCGGCGCAGGAAGGCGTGGTCCACCACCAGGAAGGCGTGCACTGGCTGGCCCGCCGGCGTGGCGGCGAACAGTGCCTGCACGAAGTCGTGGTAGGAGTTCGCCTCGTTCACGAAGCGCCTGCCATTCGGCAGCACCGCGATGAGGCCTGGCTTGGCGCGGTCGATGAAGTGCGGGAACACGCCCCAGCCGCCGTCCTTGCGCGGCACGCGCGACACCGGCACCCAGGCCGCCGCGTTGGGATAGCCGAGTTCCAGGGCCGCGCCGGCCTCCTCGCCTAGCCGCAGCCCGTCGCCGGTGTTGCCGGCGGGTGCGGGCGAGAAATGGCCCGTGCCGTCGCCGTCATGCGGGAAGAGAACGCGGCGACGCTGCTTGTCCTGCGGGAAGCCGCCGGCGGCAAGCACCACGCCGCGCCGGGCGCGCAGCTCGACATCGCCGTCCGGCGTGCCGACGATCGCGCCGATCACGCCCCCGGCCTCCACCAGCAGGCGCCGCACCGGCGCCTCCGTCCACACCTTCGCGCCCTTGTCCAGGGCGCCGCGGAAGAGCCGGGCGGCGAGCGCATTGCCGTTGGTCAGCCGCATGCCGCGCCCGCGCAGCGCCAGGTCGCGAAGGTGGGACGCCATGCGGTGGGCGACATACGCCGCCGAGCGCGGCGAGCGGTTCACGTTGAAGAAGTGCTTCAGCTCCGGCCCGGAGCCGATCATCAGCCCGGCAAAGGTCAGCTCCGGCATCGGCGGCCGCAGGAGGGCGAGCTCCTTGCCGAGCCCCTTGGCGTCGTAGGGCAGAGCCACGATGGAGCGGCCGCCGGCCACGCCGCCCGGCGCGTTCGGATGGTAGTCGGAGAAGGCCGAGGCGGCCTCGAATTGCAGCGCCGTGCTGGTCTCGAAGAATTCGACGGCTTTCGGGCCATTGGCGAGGAAGGCGTCCACGCACTCGGCATTGAAGTGGTTGCCCGCCTCATGGCGCAGATAGGTGCGGGCGGCCTCGACGCTGTCCTGCACGCCGTCCCGCAGCGAAACCGGATTGTTCGGGATCCACATGAAGCCGCCGGAGAGGGCGGTGGTGCCACCGACATGGCGGTCCTTCTCGGCGACGATCACCTCGAGCCCATGCGCTGCGGCGACCGTGGCCGCGGCCAGTCCGCCGGCGCCGGACCCCACCACCAGCACATCGCAGCTCGCTTTCCTGGACAGGCCCACGCCTACCTCCTTCGGTCGCTGGCACCCCACTTCGGGGCGCTCGGCGTTTTCGCATATCGCGAATGACTTCGTGATAGATATATAAGAGGGGCAGCCATGGAGTAAAGCAGCAATCGCGCCGACCGCTGTTCCGAGATCCGGCCCGAAGAGCAGGCTGGGGGGCGGAGTGAACTCCGCCCCCCAGACCCCCCACCTCCTTTTTTTGATTCCGGGGAAGCGTGGCGAGCGCCGTTCTCAGCCCGACAACGGCTCGGTGCCTGAGAGTGCGGGAGCCGCAAGCGCCAAGAGTCAAAAAAAGGAGGTGGGGGTGTGGGGGGTCGCGGCACTGCCGCGACGTGAACTCCGCCCCCACTCTTTCTTCTTGTGGTCACCGTGATCGCAGGGATCGCGTCGTCGACCGGCCGATCAGGGGACCGCTACGGCCAGGGCCTATTCGATGTCGTCCACGGCGGCGCGCAAGGCGCGGCGCCGTGCCTGGATCTCCCGCCCCATGTGGTGTTCCCGCTTGGCCAGCCACGCACCATGGCGCACGGGCCAGGTCGAGAAATCGGCACGCCAGCCCAGCTGCTCCGCTGCGCGGTGAGCCCAGTAGGGATCGTAGAGCGCCTCCCGCCCGATCGCGATCAGGTCGGCCGCGCCCCTGCGCAGCGCCGCCTCGGCCTGCGGCCCGTCCAGGATCATGCCGACGGCCTGGGTGAGGACGCCTGCCGCCTCGCGCCGGATGCGCTCGGAGAAGCCGAGCTGGAAGCCGAGGCCCCGCGGCACCGCGATGCGGCGCGTCTCCTCGGTCAGGCCGCCGGAGGAGCAGTCGATCACGTCCACCCCGGTCGCCTTCAGTGCCGTGGCAAGCAAAACGGAATCGTCGAGACTCCAACCACCCTCTGCGCCATCCACGGCGGAGATGCGGCAGAAGAGCGGCCGATCCGCCGGCCACTCCGCGCGCACGCGCGCGGCGATCTCGAGGGCGAGGCGCATCCGCCCCGCGCGGTCGCCGCCATAAGCGTCGCTGCGATGGTTCGAGAGGGGAGAGAGGAAGCTGGTCACCAGGTAGCCATGGCCGAAATGCAGCTCCACCGCGTCGAAGCCGCAGGCGAGGGCGCGCCTCGTCGCGGCGGCGAAGTCCTCGACAATGGCTGCGATGCCGTGCGCATCCAGCGCCTGCGGCACCGACCATTCGGGACCGGCCGCGATCGCGCTGGGGCCGAGCCGCCGCCATCGGCGCCCATCGCCGGGATCACCGAGTTCGGCCTCGGTGAACGCCCTGCCGCCCTCCCACAGGGCGTGGCTGCCGGCCTTGCGTCCGGCATGGGCGAGCTGCACGCCGATGGCGCTTCCCTGCTCCTGCACGAAGCAGACGACGCGGCGCAGAGGTTCGATCTGCGCGTCGGACCAGAGACCGAGGTCGCGCACGCCAATGCGCCCGTCCGGGTGCACCGCGGTGCTCTCGGTGAAGATCAATCCCGCCCCGCCAAACGCGAATTTGCCGAGATGCGCGAGGTGCCAGTCGGTCGCACCGCCGTCCATGGTCGCGGCGTGCTGGCACATGGGGGAGATGACGATCCGGTTCTTGAGGGTGAGCCCGCGGACCGTCAATGGCGCGAACAGCAGGGGTGGACCGGGCTCGTCGCGCCCTGCGGCGATGGCTGGGTCGGGCTCCCTGCTGTCCATTACGAGCTCCTTTCGACGGCCGGCGATCCGAGGGATGTGCGCGAGGCGCCGGTGCGCGCTTCCGCTCCCGGCGGGACAGGTGCGAGGCCGCCCACCGCGTAATTCGCATTTAGCGAATCTATTCGCTATTACTGTAGGCGCGAGGCGCTCAGTGTCAAGGCGGATGGGCGACGGGACCCCGCATGCGACATGGCATCGCACTGGGGGGCGGAGATGAACTCCGCCCCCCAGACCCCCCACCTCCTTTTTTTGGCTACTGGGAAGCGTGGCGAGCGCCGTTCTCAGCCCGACAACGGCTCGGCGCCTGAGAGTGCGGGATGGGTCAGCGCCAAATAGCCAAAAAAAGGAGGTGGGGGTTCGGGGGCGGAGTTCTCTCCGCCCCCGATCTTCTTGTTCCAACGAAACCGCTCTAGGAGGCGCGAAGCCGTGCTCCCGAGCGCGCGGCGCCGGCGACCGTGCGGGTGCGCTGCCGCGGGCCTGTCTCTTCCTCCTCCGGGGCCGGCTTGCCGTGATGAGGGGCGTAGCCGAGCTGCGCCGAGAGACCGCGCGTGAAGTCAAGCAGCGCCTTGACCTGCGGGCTGTCTGGCGCGGCGCCGACGACCGGCGCCGGTCCGACCAGCGTGATGGCGAGCTGCATCTGCCCGCTGTGATCGAAGACCGGCGCGGCGAGGCCGTTGATTCCGGGAACCGGGCTGCCTTCGGCGGCCGCATAGCCCTGCTGGCGGACGCGCGCGACCTCGCGCTCGAATTGCGGGCGCGAGAGCGGATTGCCGATCCGCTGGCTGCGCGTCCCTTCCGCCAGCTCCGTGTTCAATCGGGGGGCGACCTGTCCGGCGGGCAAGTAGGCCGCGAAGGTGCGGCCCGTGGCGGTGCCGGTGATGGAGTAAACGGCCCCAGCGCGCAGATTGACGTGGATCTGGTCGGCCGCCTCGTGCACCTGCACGATCGTCGGCCCGAAGGTACCCCAGACCGTGATGGTCACCATCAGGCCGAGCTCCGCGGCGAGCACCGCGGCCGCGTCGCCGGCGAGGCGCAGCGGGTTGGAGAGGCGCATGCGCGCGAGGCCGAGCTGGAGCGCGAAGGGCCCGAGCTGATACCGGCCCGTCGCCGGGTCCTGCTCGACCAGCCCGAGCTTGCGGAAGCTGACGAGATAGGCATGCGCCTGTGCCGGCGCGACATCGGCCCCGCTGGCGAGGTCGCGCAGCATCAACGGCCGGCCGGCCTGCGCCATGGCGGCGAGGATCCGGCCGCCGACCTCGATGGACTGGACTCCCCGACTGGTAACGTCCGACGTGCCGTTGCCCTGGCCCTCACCCGCTGCCATGCGCTCCTCCGAGATAGGCCGCCCGCACGCGCGGATGGCGCAGGAGCTCCCGCCCCGTGCCGGACAGCGTAATCCGGCCGGTTTCTAGCACATAGGCTTCGTCGGCCACGCCAAGAGCGAGGTTCGCCATCTGCTCGACCAGCAGCACGGTCACGCCGCGCCCGCGCAACGCGCGGATCGTTGCGAAGATCTCGCGGACGATCAGAGGCGCGAGGCCGAGCGAGGGCTCATCGAGCAGCAGCAGGCGCGGATTGCCCATCAGGGCACGCGCGATGGCCAACATCTGCTGCTCACCCCCGGAGAGGGTGACGGCGACCTGCCCCTGGCGCTCCCGTAGGCGCGGGAAGAGCTCGAATTGCTGCTCGATGGCGGCCTCCAGCGCCGCCGCGTCAAGCCGGCGCGAATAGGCGCCGAGCACGAGGTTGTCCCGCACGGTCTGGTCCGGGAACACCTGCCGGCCCTCGGGGGACAGCGCGATGCCGGCAGCCACGCGGCGATGCGCCGGCAGGCCGGAAATGTCGCGGTCCTCGAAGCGGATGCGCCCGGAAGCGAGCGGCATCAGGCCGGCGACCGCCTTCAGCAGCGTGGTCTTCCCGGCGCCATTGGCGCCGACGATGGTCACGACCTGTCCATGCTCCACGGCGATGGACGCACCGGTCACGGCCCGGATCGCCCCGTAGGCCAGGCCGACGCCTTCGAGTTCGAGCATCGCCATCGGCTGCTAGCTCCCAAGCGGCAGGTGGAGGCCACCACCGGGGGCCGCGGCATGCGGCCCGCCGGCGCATCGCTCTGCCGTGCTGCCATCCGGCGGCTCCGCAGGCTCGGGCGCGCCGAGATAGGCCTCCATGACGCGCGGATCGGCCTGGACGGCGGCCGGTGTGCCTTCGGCGATCTTCTCGCCGTAGTCCAGGACGACGACGTGATCGGAGATCGTCATCACCAGATCCATGTGGTGTTCGACCAGCAGGATGGTGATGCCCTGGTCGCGGATGCGCAGCAGCAATTGCCCGAGCTCGTGGGTCTCCTGCGGGTTGAGGCCCGCCGCAGGCTCGTCGAGGAGCAGCAGCTCGGGTTCGACCGCCAGTGCGCGCGCCAGCTCCACCCGGCGTTGCAGGCCGTAGGGCAGGCTGCCCGCCCGCGCCGCCGCGACCCCGGAGAGGCCGACGAAACGCAGGATCGCCCCCACCTGCTCGCGCGCCCGCTTTTCCTCCCGCCGCGCCATCGGCAGGCCGAGCAGCGAGACGAGGAAGCCGTTGCGCATCCGCCCGTGGCGGCCGAGCAGGACGTTGTCGAGGACGGAGAGATCCTTGAACAGCCGCAGGTTCTGGAAGGTCCGGGCGACGCCGAGGCGGCTGATGGCGTGCACCGGCGCGCCGGTGACGTCGCGGTCCCGAAAGCGGATACGGCCGGCATCCGGGATGACGATGCCCGAGAGCATGTTGATGAGCGTGCTCTTGCCGGCGCCGTTGGGTCCGATCAGCGCGTGGACATGGCCGCTCGTCAGCCGCACCCCGACGTCCCGCGCGGGGTGGACGCCGCCATAGGATTTGCAGACGCCCTCGGCCATGAGCAGGGGAGCCTCGGCGGGCGCGGCGGCGAGACTTGCGCGCACCGGCAGGGCGGCGGCCGTCGTGCCGCCGTTAGGGGTTGGCTGCGCCGCGATGGCCGTTGCCGTCTGCCGCAGCCCCGGCACCAGCCGCTCCGCGAGATCGGAGAGCACGCCTGCGAGGCCCCGCGGCATGACGTAGAGCGCGAACAGCAGCAAGGCGCCATTGGCGAAATGCTCGATCCAGCTCCAGCGGGCGAGCAGCGCGTTGAGAACCGTCAGCGTGACGGCGCCGAGCAGCGGCCCGGCAAGCGAGCCGCTGCCGCCGAACAGCACCAGCAGCAGGATGAAGACGGAGACGTGGAAGCCGATGAAATCCGAGTTGATGTACTGGTTCTGCTGCGCCACCAGGGCCCCAGCCAGCCCGCAGGTGACCGCCGCGACGACGAAGGCCAGGACCTTGGCGCGCAGCACGTGGACGCCGACCGAGCTGGCCGCGATCTCGTCGGCCTGCAGCGACAGCAGGGCGCGGCCGAACCGGCCGCGCAGCAGGTTCGACAGCAGCAGATGCGTGGCGAGACAAAGGGCGATCGCGAACCACACCCACTGGACCATGGTGAAAGGCTGGCCATCCAGCCCGGTCAGCGGCTTGATCCCGTAGATGCCCATGGCGCCGCCGAAGGTGTCCGAGGCCTCGGTCACGACCTTCTCGACGACGATGCCGAAGGCGAGCGTCACCATCGCGAGGCTCGGCCCGCGCACCCGCAGCGAGGGCAGCGCGATCAGGACGCCGAACAGGCCGGCGACCACCGCGGCGAGCAGCAGCGCCGTCCACGGCCCGAGGTCCCATGCCGTGGTGAGCAATGCCGCGGCGTAGGCGCCGGCGGCGTAGAGCCCCGCCTGACCCAGCGACTTCTGCCCGGCGAAGCCGAGCAGGACGTTCATCCCTGCCGCGCAGAGCAACCACACGCAGCTGGTGAACAGGATCCGCAGGTAGAAGTCGTTCTCGGTCGCCGCGGCCAGCAGCCCTGCGAGGACCGCCAGCCCGATGGCGGTGAGGGAGTTCCGCATCAGTCTCATACCTTGTCCAGGGAGCGGGCGCCGAACAGCCCGTTGGGACGGACGGAGAGCACCAGGATGATCAGCGCGAAGACGACGATCTCGCGCCACTGTGCCTGCCACAGCGCCACGCCGGCCTCGAGCAGTCCGAGCGCGAAGCCGCCGAAGATGCAGCCGCGCGGGTTGTCGAGCCCGCCGACGATCGCCCCCGAGAAGCCCTTCAGCGCGATGCCCATGCCGACGAACAGCGAGGCCTGCGCGATCGGCGCGACCAGCAGGCCGCCGATGCCGGCGAGCGCGCCGGACAGCGCGAAGGCGCCCAGCATGACCGCGGTGACGTTGATGCCCATCAGGCTCGCCACCGGCGGGCTGAACGCCACCGCGCGCATCGCCTTGCCGAGGCGGCTGCGCCGCATGACCAGGTCGAGGCCCAGCATGATGACGACCGCCGCGGCCAGCACCAGGATCTCCTGCGGCCGCACGCCGGCGCCGAGCACGCGGATCACGTCGTCGCCGAGCGGCGAGGGCAGGTTGACCGGCGCCGGTCCCCAGACGGCGAGCGCGAGGCTTTGGAGGATGATGCCGAATCCGATGGTGCTCATCACCCAGGACATGCCGGGCTTGCCGGCAAACGGCCTGACCGCCACCAGGAACAGCAGGATGCCGATGGCGCCGATCGCGACCCCGACGGCGGTTGCCGCGAGCGGGTAGTTGAACCCCGCGGAGGCCTCCGACGGCATGGCCTCGAAGCTGCCCGTGCCGCCGAACAGCGCGAACAGGACCGTCGCGCCTAGGAAGGCGCCGATGCCGATCAGCTCGCCCTGCCCGAAATTCAGTGTCTTGGTCGTGGTGAAGGTGATGCTGAAGCTCAGCGCGATCAGCGCGTAGATGCCGCCGATCGCCAGGCCACTGGCCAGGACCTGCAGAAGCGTTGCCATCGGGGAGACTTCTCCTGATCTCCGAGAGACGGCGGCCCTGCCGCCGCCGCCGCGCCGTGGGCGGCGAGGTGTCAGCCCTTGAAGTCGCCAGGCTGCAGGCTGCGGGTCACCTCGTCCGCATAGGCGACGAGCCTTCCATCCCGCCAGCGCGTCCAGCGCAGATCCTCGGCCTCCAGGGCCTCGTGGTCGGTGCGCGAGAAGGGGCGATCGTAGGTCTTCAGAATCCCCTCGTGGGGCGTCCCCAGAGTCTCCAGCGCCTCGCGCAGCTTCGGCCCATCGGTGCTGCCCGCCTGCCTGACCGCCATGGCCAGCAGCATCGCCGCGTCATAGCCGTGAACGGCAAAGGAGAATGCGCTCGCGGTCGGCAGCCGGGACTGGACACGATCCAGGAACTGCTGCTGCCGGGGCGTACGATCCTCCGAGATCGTGCGCAGGAAGATCGTGCGCTCGGCGAGCTGCTGGCCGGCGGCATTGAAGAAGCTCTGATTGTCGGCCGCCCAACAGGAGATGAGGGTGGGGAAGTAGCCGATCTTGTCCATGCTGCGCAGCACCTGCCCGATGGGCGTGCCCTGGGCCCAGACCACCGCGGTATCGACTTCCGCGGCGCGCAGCTTCTGCAGCTGCGAGGTCATGTCGGTGTCGTTGACGCCGAACTTCTCGTTGGCCACCGGCGCGATGCCCTGGGCCGTGGCGACCTCCTGCATGTCCCGCAGGCCGCCCTGGCCATAGCCCGTAGTTTCCGAAAGGAAGCCGACGCGCCGCGCATTCGGGCTCTTCTTCACATAGGCCATCAGCGCGACGACCTGCGCGCGGTCCACCATCGAGACGCGGAACATGTAGTTGTCCGCATTCGCGCTCGCCGGCCTGGTGATGTCGGTCGCCGAGGAGATCGGGTTGATGACCGGCACGCGCTTCTGATTCGGGATGTGCCGCCAGGCGAGGGCGTTGCCGGAGTTGGTCGGGCCGAACACCGTCACCACCTTCTCGTTGTCGATCAGGTCGCTCATGTTCTGGATGGACTTGGGCGGCTGCGACAGGTCGTCGCGGATCACCAGCGTCAGGCGGCGGCCGAGCAGGCCGCCCTGGCCGTTGAGATCCTCGAGCGCGGTCTGGATGCCGAGCACCGCCGCCTGGCCCGACTGGGCCGAGGGCGAGGCCGCAAGATCGCCGTTGAAGCCGAGCTTGATCTCCGCGGACTGCGCGGCGGCTCCGGAAACCAGCAGCCTTGCCGCGGGCGCCAAGGCCGCGGCGGCCAGGACGTGCTTGGCGAGCCTGCGCCGGCTGACACCGTGCTGCGCGATCTTGGACACGTTTTTCCTCCTTGCGTGACGGGCTGCCTACAGAGGTGCGTCGTGCCCTCGACGACAGCCGCTTCCCTGGACCCGGACGGATTGGCGCGACGTGGGGCGGCCTGCCCGCCGCCCTCGCCCACTCCCCTGGCTGGCAGGGGGTTTAGGTCACAACGAATGGATTTGCAATATGCAAATTTTTGTTTGCGGCGGGGAGGCCGATCCGCTCGGAATGGGGGAGCCTTCGCGGGCCAACAGCGCTCGCGACGCCTTCACGGAAACGGGAGGGCCGCGAGCGGTATTTGTTCTTGGCGAACTGATTAGACCACTGCTAATTGCGGCCAGCCAAAAACGATCGGAGCGGAGGAAGCGTCACCCCATGCTGCTCGCAGGACGCCTCGCACTCGTCACCGGCGCCGCCCAGGGCAACGGCGCCGCCATCGCGAAGGGCGTGGCCGCCGCGGGCGCGCGCGTCATCGTCACCGACATCGACCCGGCGGGCGCGGAGCGCGTGGCGGCGCTCATCAGGGAGGGCGGTGGGGAGGCGTGGGGCTTCGCGCTCGATGTCACCGATGCCGCGGGCTGCTCCGCTGTCGCCGCGGAGGTCGAGCGTGTCGCCGGCCAGGTCTCGCTCCTGGTGAACAACGCAGGCGTCTGTCCGCGGCACACGATCGACAGCCCCGCGCTGCGCCGCGCCTGGAAGCTGGCACTCGACGTCAACCTCCAGGGCACGCTCGACGTGACCGTGGCATTCCTGCCGGCGCTGCGTGCGACCAGGGGGACGATCATCAACATCGCCTCGATCGCCTCCTTCGTCTCCACCGCGACCTCGGTCGGCTACTCGACATCGAAGGCGGCGGTGCGGATGCTGACTCAGAACCTGGCGCAGGAGCTGGCGAAGGACGGCGTCCGGGTGAACGCGATCGCGCCCGGCACCTTCGCCACCGCGATGACCGAAGCGACGCGCAGCGACCCCGAACGGAGCGAGCGCTTCCTCGCCCGCATCCCGATGGGCCGCTTCGGCGAACCGGAAGAGATGGTGGGGCCCGTGGTGTTCCTCGCCTCCGCCATGTCCAGCTACGTCACCGGCACCACGCTCGTGGTGGACGGCGGCTACCTGGCGGTGTGAGGCAGGCCGTGCCAGCGCCGGAGATGCCGGGAAGGATCGTGCGGATGGGCCTGCTCGCCCGCAAGCCAGGGGTCGCCGCGGAGCAGTTCCGCCGGCACTGGCGCGAGGTGCACGGTCCCCTCGCCGCGCGGTTGCCGGGGCTTCGCCGTTATCAGCAGAACCTGGTCCTGGAGGCGCAGCAGCTCGGCGCCGGCAGCGTGCCGCGAGGCGAGTGGCGGCTCGACGGCATCTCCGATCTCTGGTTCGACGACCTTGCCGCCATGCGAGGCGCTCTCGCCTCCGAGGCCTACCGCGCGGTTGCCGACGACGAGCCGAATTTCGCAGCGGGCACTAGGGTGATCGTGACCGAGCAGAAGGTCGTCGTGCCGCTGTGCGGCAGCGACGCAGCCGGTCCGCTCGCGAAGTGCATGGTCATCCTGGCCCGCGCCCGCGGCGTGGATGCTGCGGCCTTCAGGCGTCGCTGGTGGGAGGAGCGCGCGCCGCCCCTGGCGCGGCTGCCCGGCCTGGCCGGCTGCACCCGGAACCTCGTGATCGAGCGGATCGCTGCCGGAAGGCCGGCGGGCGACGATGTCGTACCGGTGGATGAGATGGCGGAGCTGTGGTTCCGCGACACCGAGGCCTTGCGCGCGGCCTTCGCTTCCGGCGCGGCGCGAGAGCTGGAAGCCGATGCGCGCGACCTGATCGGGACCATCGCGGCGTGGCGCGTCGATGTCCATGCCGTGGTCTGAACGCACCGCCATGCAAGCTTGAATGGGAGGGATATCGTGATCATCCGCACCGGCCTGCTCACCCGCAGGCGGGATCTGACCCCCGAGCAGTTCCGCAAGCACTGGCTGCAGGTCCATGGGCCGCTCGCAGCGAGGCTTCCCGGCCTGCGCCACTATCGGCAGAACCACATCCTCGACGCATCGCAGCTTGCCATCGACCACGCCCGCGGGAGCTGGGAGGTGGATGGCTTCTCCCAGCTCTGGTTCGACGACCGCGATGCGATGCAGCGCGCGGTGGAGTCGCCGGAGTTCCAGCCGACGGTGCCCGACATCGCCAATTTCTGCAGCGATGTCAGGCTGGCGATCTGCCAGCCGAACGTGGTCGTGCCGGTCGACCCGGCAGCCGGGCCGCTGGTCAAGCGCATGTCCCTGCTGACGCGGCGGCCCGACATCACGCCGGAGCGCTTCCGCGACGAGTGGTTCGGCTTCCACGCCGAGGCGGTGCGGAAATTCCCGAAGCTCAGAGGCTACACGCAGAACCTCGTCATTGGCCGCGGCGGGCCGGACCTGACGAGCGCGGCATCCTACGAGCAGGTGCCGGTCGACGGCATCGTCGAGCTCTGGTTCGGCTCCGTCGAGGACGTGCACGCCGCGTTCCGCTCCCCCGCCGCGGAGATATCCCAGCGGCACGCGCAGGACTTCATCGGAACCATCACGACCTACCTGGTCGAGGCGCACGACATCCGCCTCTGACGCGAAGCACCGATCCACGGAAACGCCAGGAAGGGAACGCCCCATGGCAAGACATGCGCACCGCTTGGCCGGAAGGCTCCTCGCCGGCGCGATAGCCCTTGCCTGCATCGGCGCGGAGGCCGCCTCGGCGCAGTCGCCGCAGCCGGTCGCGCAGCTGCTCGGCCCCGACGGCAAATTCGTCGATCCGCCGCTGGCCGGCAGCCCGGTGGATGACCTCCCTTACAACGGGCGGGTGCTCGCCAGCTTCGGCGAGCGCCCGGTCTTCTCGCCGGACGGCACGCGCATCGCGTTCATCGGCCGCAGCTATGGCGACGCCTTCGAGTACGACATGCGGACCGGCCGCACGCGAAACCTGACGTCGCACACACCGCATGCGGGCTTCCTGCGCGTGCATTACCTCGCCGACGGCAACTTCCTTCTGCTGGGGCCGCGCCGCATGGGCGCCTCCACCATGGCGACGCGGCTCACCGCCATCGAACTCTGGTACCTGGATGCGGCGGCGACGGGGCCGGTCAAGCCGCTCGGGCAAGTGGTGTGGGAGGGGCTGGCGGTGGCCCGCGACGCCAACCGCATCGCCTGGTCCATACGCCGGCCGGAATCCTCCCACACGGAGCCGCTGGACGGTTACACCGCGCTGATGACGGGCGAAATCGTCGTGGAGAACGGCCATCCCCGGCTCGCCGATGTCCGCGAGCATGCGCGGCGCCGGTGGAGCCAATGCTACATCGAGCCGCAGGACTTCTACGATGGCGGGCGCCGGGTCACGGCCTCCTGCTACCGCTATCAGCAGCTGCTGACGCCGGCGAACGTGGCCGACTACCTGACCATCGAGAGCCGCGTCTGGTCCATCGAGCTCGCCACCGGCGCGATGACGCCGATTCCGACGCCGCCCGCGCTCTATGCCGAACCTGAAGGCATTCTGCCGAATGGCCGGGAGACGCTGGTCGAGTGCGGCAACGACGACAGGACCGGCCTCGACATCTGCCGCCTCGAGCTGACGACGGACAATCCGCGCTACACGCGGCTGACCTACGCGACCCGCTACGGCCGGTTCCGCTTCTCCAACCCCGTCGTAAGTCCCGATGGCCGCACGATCGCCTTCCAGGCCGGTCGTGCTGCGACGGAACCCGGCGTCGGCGACGGCATCCTCATCATGGACATGCCACCCCAATGAGGCCGCTGCGACGGAACCGGGCGAAGCCGTGGGGGGAATCGGAGTAGCGTCCGCGCGACGGCACTTCCTGGCTGCGATTCTGTCGGTCCTCGCAGCCGGGCGTGCTTGGCCCCGATCCTTTCCCGGCCGCCCCCTTCGCCTGGTCATGCCGAAGTGGATGGCATATGAGATGCGCCTGATGGCCGCGCGCTACGTCACCGACGGCATGATCCCGGAGGTCGGCGACGTCGAACGATTGACCCGGATGCTGGGTCGCCAGCTCCATTCCTATCGCGACTTCGCTTGGAGCGCTCGCCTCTTCGCATCGGCCTGTGGCGGCCCGGGCCCGCTGAAGCTCAACTCCAGCATCAAGGAATTCGCCATGATCTACTCAACCGCCACTGTCCCGGTGAACCCGGAAGGCGAGACCAAGCTGACCCGTGCCCAGGCGTGGGCTGGTCTGGAGCTGAAGGCGCGCGACGCCCGCCGGTTCCTTCCGCCGGGTCTCTGCACGAAATGCGATGTCGTCGAGGAAAGCCCGACGCATTTCGTGCGCGAAGCTACGATCGCCGGTGCTGATCTGCGTGAGATCATCACCCTCGAGCCCGAGAGCAAGGTCACCTTCTTCCAGGCGACCGGTCCGCGCGAAGGCGCGATCATCAACGAGCTGTACGAGGGGGAGGACGGCGCGCTTCAGCTCCGCTTCTATTGCTACATCGGCCTCCGCGGCAAGGAGCCGAACGGCCCGGAGGAGCAGGCCGAGCGGGCGCAGCTCGACAGCGACGTGGGCTACAAGGCAGCCCTGCTTTCGACTTTGAAGCGCACCCGCGAGCTGCTTGCCGAGGGCAAGCTTTGATTCGGCGAGGCGACGAGGCTTAGAGCGTTTTCATCCGCGGTGTACGCGTTCGCTGGGGGGCGGAGATGAACTCCGCCCCCCAGACCCCCCACCTCCTTCTTTTGGCTATTGGGAAGCGTTGAGAGCTCCGTTCTGAGCCCGACAACGCTGCGTCGTCTGAGAGTGCGGGAGTCGCGAGCGCCAAGAGTCAAAAAAAGGAGGTGGGGGTGTGGGGGCGGAGTTCTCTCCGCCCCCACTTCTTCTTCTCCTGATTCCCGTTCGACGAAACCGCTCTAGCCTTCGGCAGCTCGGGGGGCCATTCCAGGCTGGCGGTTTCCTCATGGTCCGGAAGGACAGTCAATCCGCAGCCGCCGACCTGTCCACCCTAAGGGGTTACTTCGGTGGGCGACTTGGGGAAATTTCAGACACCACCTCTTTGCGGCCAGCTGCTGTGCAGATCGTCGATGACGTAGGCGTGCGTGTGGCTCTCCCCGTCGCTCCCGGCCAGGTGCGGGTGATCCGGCGTCAAGTCGGCGTGGGCGTGGGTGATTTCCTCGGGATCCTTGCGCGGCCAGACCGCGGCGGCCGCGGCGAGGCCGGACGCCGTCAGCGCGGCAAGCAGCGCGAACGCGGTCCCGGTGCCCGACTGCGCCCCGAGCCAGCCCGCCAGCGGGTAGGTGATGAGCCAGCAGGCATGCGAAAGGGCGAATTGCGCGGCGTACAGCGCCGGGCGGTCGCCCGGATGCGCCGAGCGGCGCAGCAACCGCCCCGAGGGCGTCATCGCCATCCCGTTGCCGATGCCGAGCAGCAGCCACAAGGGCAGCAGGGTGGTCCAGGCGCCGCCCGCGAAGGGGCCGAGCGCCATGCCCGCGACCAGCAGCCCGGCTCCCGCCAGCATCACCGGGCGATCCGGAAGATCGGCGAGCAGCCGCGGGAGGCTCAGCGCGGCCAGCATGGAGCCGAGCCCGTAGGCGGCGAGCGCCCACGCCACCTCACGATCGCCGAGGCCGAGATTGGACTTCACTAGCACGACGGTGTTGACGATCACCATCGCCCCCGCCGCCGCGACCGCCAGGTTCAATGCCAGCAGCCCGCGCAGGCGCGGCGTGGCGAGATAGATGCGGGCGCCGCGCGTGATGCGGCCCCACGGGCCCTCGGCCCGTTCCGGCGGCTTGGGCGAGGGGAGGAGAACGGAAACCACCAGTGCGGCGGAGGCGAGAAAGCCGAGCGTCGTCCCGGCAAACAGCCAATGGAAGCCGATGACGGTCAGCAGCGCCGCGGCGAGCATCGGGCTGGCGAGCGATTCCAGGTCATAGGCGAGCCGCGAGAGCGAGAGCGCCTTGGTGTACTCGGCTTCCTCGGGGAGCACGTCCGGGATGGTGGCCTGGAAGGTCGGCGTGAAGGCGGCGGAGCAGGACTGCAGGGCGAGGATGAGGACATAGACCTGCCAGATCTCGGTGACGAAGGGCAGCACCAGGGCGATGGCGGCGCGCACCAGATCCAGCGCGACCAGCAGGGTCCGCCTGGCCAGGAGGTGGGCGAAGGCCCCGGCCACCGGCGCGACGCCGACATAGGCGACCATCTTGATCGCGAGCGCGGTGCCGAGCACGGCGCCCGCCTCGGCCCCCGCGAGCTGATAGGCCAGCAGCCCGAGCGCGACGGTGGCGAGGCCGGTGCCGAGCAGCGAAAGCACCTGGGCCAGGAACAGGTGGCGGTAGACGGGATGGGCAAGCGGGCTGAGCATGGTCAGTCCTCACACGCATCTGGTGGCAGGAAGCCGCGACCTGCGAAGTCGCGAGGGCATCGGGGTGCGCCAGCCGCCCGAGGCGTTGCGCCGCGGGCCTGAGCGCCGCGGTCGGCCCGCGCCGCATGCGCGGAAGCGCGCGATCGGCGCCGCCTCTCGAGACGCACGGATCTCATGCCGCGCGCGCTACTCGGCAGCATGGTGGGATGGCGCGAGGGCCGGCGTCCCTGCGGCTGTCGCGTCCTGCGGCAGCGCGGCGCGGCTGCCGAAGCGGATGTAGAGCGCCGGCAGCACCAGCAGCGTGAGCAACGTCGCGCTGACCAGGCCGCCGATGACGACGGTCGCCAGCGGCTTCTGGACCTCCGCGCCGGCGCCGGTGGCGACTGCCATCGGCACGAAGCCGAGCGACGCCACCAGCGCCGTCATCGCCACCGGCCGCAGCCGGTCCATCGCGCCGCGCAGCACCGCCTCGCGCCGGGCCAGCCCCTCGCCGACCAATTGCTTGACATGGGTCAGCATCACGAGCCCGTTCAGCACCGCGACGCCGGACAGCGCCACGAAGCCGACCACCGCCGAAACCGAGAGCGGCATGCCGCGCAGCCACAGGGTCACCAGGCCCCCGGTCAGCGCCAAGGGCACCGCGCTGAACACCAGCAGCGCGTCGCGCGGCGAGCCGAGGGCGGTGTAGAGCAACAGGAAGATCATCAGGAAGCAGCCCGGCACCACGACCATCAGCCGCTTCCGCGCCGAGGCGAGGTTCTCGAATTGCCCGCCCCAGGTGATCCAGTAGCCGGCGGGCAGCCGGACCTCGCGCTCGACCCTGGCCTGCGCCTCGGCGGCGAGCGAGGCGATGTCGCGCCCGCGCACATTCGCGGTGACCACGACCCGGCGCTTGCCGTTCTCTCGGCTGACCTGATTCGGCCCCTCGGTGAAGCGGAAGCTCGCCAGGCTGCGCAGCGGCACCGCCATCGGCATCGGCGCGCCTCGCTCGGCGCCGGGGCGCTCGGCGCGCGGCAGCGGCACCGGCAGGTTGCGCAGCGTCTCGAGGTCGTCGCGCACCGCGTCCGGCAGGCGGATCACGATCGGGAAGCGGCGGTCGCCCTCGAGCAGGAAGCCCGCCTCGCGGCCGCCGATCGCCGCGCCGATGACGTCCTGCACGGCGGCGACGGTCAGGCCGCGGCGGGCGATCTCCGCCTTGTCCACGGTGATCTCGAGGAAGGGAAGGCCGGCCGCCTGCTCGACCCGGACATCCTCGGCGCCGCGCAGGCCGCCGAGGATGGCGGCGATCTGGTTGGCGGCGCGCAGCATCGGCCCGAACTCGTCGCCGAACACCTTCACCGCGACGTCGCCGCGCACCCCGGCCAGCAGCTCGTTGAAGCGCATCTGGATCGGCTGGGTGATCTCGATGTTGTTGCCGGGGATCCGGTCCAGCACCTCGGCGATGCGGCGGATGAGCTCCTCCTTGGGCAGCGAGGGGTCGGGCCATTCCGCGCGCGGCCGCAGCATGACGTAGCTGTCGGACGCGTTCGGCGGCATCGGGTCCTGCCCGAGATCCGCCGTGCCGGTCTTCGAGAAGACATAGGCCACCTCGGGAAGGCCGGAGAGCGCCCGTTCCAGGACGAACTGCATCTCCTGCGACTGGGTCAGCGCGGTGCTCGGGATGCGCACCGCCGCCACCACGATGTCGCCCTCGTCGAGCTGCGGCATGAAGTCCTGGCCCAGCCTTCCGGCCAGCGTCAGCGCTCCCGCGAACAGCGCCGCCGCGACGCAGACCACCGCCAGCGGCCAGCGCACCGCGCCGCGCAGCGCCGGGGCGTAGGCCCGCTTGAGCACGCGGACGGCGAGGTTGTCGGTCTCGCTCACCCGGCCGGAAACGACGATCGCGACCATTGCGGGGACGAAGGTGAGGGACAGCACGAAGGCGGCGGCCAGGGCGATGATCACCGTCATCGCCATCGGCGTGAACATGCGTCCCTCGACCCCGGTCAAGGACAGGAACGGCACATAGACGAGGATGATGATGGCCTGCCCGAACACCGTGGGCTTGATCATCTCGCGCGCCGATGCCGCGACGGTCTGCAACCGCTCCTCCAAGGTCAGCGGCCCGCCATTGGCGCGCTGGCGCTCGGCCAGGTGGCGCAGGCTGTTCTCGGCGATGATGACGGCGCCGTCCACGATCAGGCCGAAATCCAGCGCCCCGAGGCTCATCAGGTTGGCGCTGATGCCGCGCTCGATCATGCCGGTCGCGGTCAGCAGCATGGTGATGGGAATGACCAGGGCGGTGATCACCGCGGCGCGGAAATTCCCGAGCACCAGGAACAGCACCGCCACCACCAGCGCGGCGCCTTCGGCGAGGTTGGTCGCCACCGTCCTGATGGTCGAGGTGACGAGGCCCGAGCGGTCGAGCGCGGTGCGTGCCTGGATGCCCGGCGGCAGGGTGCGGCCGATCTCGGCGAGCTTGGCGCCGACCGCCTGGGCGACGGTGCGGCTGTTGCCGCCGACCAGCATCAGCGCCGTGCCGACCACCACCTCGCGTCCGTTGATGCTGCCGCTGCCGGTCCTGAGCTCGCGCCCGATGGTGACATCGGCGACGTCGCGCACCCGCACCGGCACGCCGCCCTCGCGGGTGGCCACCACCACCTCGCCGATCTCGGCCATGGATTCGAGGCGTCCGGGCGAGCGCACGACATAGCCCTCGCCGTTGCGCTCGAGGTAGCGCGCGCCGCGGCTGACATTGTTGCGCTCCAGCGCCGTCGCGACCTCGTCGAAGGTCAGCCCCAGGGCGACGAGCCGGGCGGGGTCGGGCTGCACCAGGTACTGCTTGACGTAGCCGCCGAGGGCATCGACGCCGGCGACGCCGGGCACGGTGCGCATCTGCGGCCGGATCACCCAGTCCTGCAGCGTGCGCAGATAGGCGGCGCGCTCCAATTCGGTCGCCAGCCGCTGCCCCTCGGCCGTCAGGTAACTGCCGTCGGATTGCCAGCCCGGCCTGCCGTCGCGCACCGGGGCGCCCTCGCCGGGCGGGCGGTACTCGACCGTCCACATGTAGATCTCGCCGAGGCCGGTCGAGGTCGGCGTCATCTGCGGCTCGATGCCCGCCGGCAGGGTGTCCCGCGCCTGGGACAGGCGTTCCATCACCTGCTGGCGCGCGAAGTAGATGTCCACCTCGTCGCGGAACACCGCGGTGACCTGGGAGAAGCCGTTGCGCGAGAGCGATCGCGTGGATTCGAGGCCGGGGATTCCGGCGAGCGCGGTTTCCACGGGATAGGTGACCAGCCGCTCGATCTCGTAGGGCGAGTAGGCTGGCGCCACCGCGTTGATCTGCACCTGCCGGTTGGTGACGTCGGGCACCGCATCGATCGGCAGGTGCTGGAGCGAGCGGAAGCCGAACGCCGCGGCGGCGAGGGTCAGCATGACGACCAGCCAGCGCTGGTGGACCGAGAAGTCGAGGATGCGGGCGATCATGGCGGCGCGGTCCTCAATCCTCGCTCCCGCCCTCGGCCTTGGCGAGCTCGGCCTTGAGCAGGAAGGTGTTGCTGACGGCGATGCGCTCGCCTGGCGCGAGGCCGGAGACCACCTCGACGGCGCCGCCATCCTCGCGCCCGAGCCGCAGCTCGCGTTTCTGGAAGCCGTCCGGCGTGCGGAGGAAGGCCACGGCGGCACCATCGATGGTCTGGATGGCGTCGCGCGGCACCAGCACGGCCACCGGCTGCTCGGCGGTCGCGATCGCCGCGACGACGAAGACGCCGGGGCGCCAGGCGGTCTCCGGGTTAGGCATCTCGGCCACCGCGCGCGCCGTGCGGGTCTGGTTGTCGAGGGTCGGGCTGACGAAGACCAGCCGGGCGTCGCCGCGCAGGCCGGGCACCGGGCCGCTAACCGCGACCGCCTGGCCCTCGCGGAGGAAGGCGAGATCCGCGGCGGCGATCGCCATCTCGATCCAGACCATCGAGAGGTCCACGACGACAAAGGCCTGCGTCTCCGGGGAGGCGGCGCTGCCGAGGTCGATGCTGCGCTCGGTCACGCGGCCGGCGATCGGGGCGCGGAGCTCCCGGCGCGGCAGCATGGCCGTCGGCTGGCGCGGCAGGTCGGCGATCTCCGCCGCGGTCAGCCCGAGTGCCGAGAGCTTCTGCTGGGCGAGATCGAGGCGGATGCGCGCCGCCTCCGCCTCGGCCCGGGCGCGCAGGAAGTCCTGCTCGGCGGAGACGCGGCGGTCCCACAGCCGCCGCTCGCGCTCGAAGGTGGTGCGGGCGAGCTGCTCGGAGCGCTGGGCGGCGAGGTATTCCGCCTTGGCCTCGGCCATCTCGCGGCTTTCGATCACCGCCAGGAGGTCGCCGGCAGCGACCAGGTCGCCGGGACGGCGATGCAGCTCGGCGACGATCCCGGACACCCGGACCGGGACCCGGACCAGCCGGTCGGCGCTGGCGACGACGGTTCCCGGCACCTGGACGCGGCGGGCGATGCTGCCGCCGCCGATGGCGGCGACGCGGATGCCCGCGGCCTCGATCTGGCCGTCATCCATGCGCACGACGCCCTCGGGCCGGGGCTCGGCCTGGCCCGGCTGGGCCGAGCGCGGCACTTCCGCGGCGAAGGGCGGGTCGGGGAGGAGCAGGTCGCGCAGGATGCCGGCGACCGGCGTGATGGCGGCGGCGGCGGCGCCGAGGGCGGCCGCAGCGATCGCGACGAGCATGGTGGCGCGGCCGCTCATGGGCGTCCTCCCGCCGCCGGCTCGCCGCCCGGCAGCGCCGGGCCGCCGGCAAGCCGCTCGGCCTCGGCGCGGCGCAGATGCACCTCGCGCATCGCCGCGTTGAGCTGGAGCCGCGCCTCGATCAAGGTGCGCTGGGCATCGAGCACCTCGAGGAAGGAGAACCTGCCCGCCTCGTAGCCTTCGCGGGCGAAGCCGAAGGCCTGCTCGGCACCCGGCACGACGATGCGCCGCAGCCCCTCGGCCTCGCGCCAGGCGGTCTGCAGCCGTTGGGTGGCGTCGGCGAGGGCGGCGTCGATCGCGCGCCGGTTCAGGTCGGCGACGCGTTCGGTGCGCGTCACATCGGCCCCGGCGCGCGCGATGTTGCCCTGGTTGCGATCGAAGATCGGCAGCGGCACCGAGAGGCTCAGCACCATCGCGGTGTCGTTGGTGTCGCCGAAGGTGCGCAGGCCGGCGCCGACCGTCAGGTCGGGAATGGCGCGCCGGCGCTCGAGGTCGAGAATCGCGTTGGCGCGCGCGATCTCCTCGCGCCAGCGGGCGAAATCGGGATTTTCCGCAGGCGTGCCGGCCGGGCGGCCCCCGGGGTCCGGCCCCACGTCGTCGAACCAGCGGTCGGAGGCGCCGAGCTCGACGTCGGTCGCCGCCAGCAGCACGGCGAGCGCGCGGCGGGCCACCTCGGCCTCGCGCTCGGCGCGCTGGCGGGCGATGACCGCGGTGGAGAGCGAGACCTCGGCCCGCCGCTGCTGGAGCAGCGGCTCGCGCCCGGCGCCGACCCGCTCCGTCGCCACCCGCAACACCTCCTCGGCAAGCCGGACGGCATCGCTGGCGAGGCGGACGGCGCGCCGGGCCGCGACCGCCTCGGCATAGGCCTGGCGCGCCGCGCGCGCGAGATCGAGCCGCGTCGCGGCGAGGTCGCGTCCCGCCAGGGTGACCTCGGTCCGTGCCACGCCGACCCGCGCGCCGCGCTGGCCGCCGATCTCCAGCCGCTGCGCAATCTCGTAGGTGGTCTGGGCCGAACGCGTGCCCCGGTACGGACCGCTGCCGCCGACATTCTCGGCGATCACCCCGACCGCGGGATTGGGCGGCAGGCCCGCCTGGGTCAGGCTGCCGCGGGTGGCGGCGACCCCGGCCTCGGCGGCGCCCAACGCCGGCGAGCGCCGCAGCGCCAGTTGGACGGCCTCGGCAGGGGAGCCGACGCGAAGCCTACCGTTGGCCCCGGCCGCGGCGTTCGGCCGCTCCTCCGCGGCGGAGACGGCCGGCGCCGTCGTGAACAGGACGACTAGCGCGGCGAAGACCGGTGTGAGCGCATTGCGCCAGCGCCGCGTTGCGCGCGGTCCAGTCGCGGGACAGTCGTGGCAAGGCATGGTGTCGGCCTCAGGATCATCACGGCTGAAGGCAGGAACGCCGCGACGGCCGGCATGGGAGCGGCTTCGCGGGCTAGGTGCGGACCGATGCGCGCGGTGGTCGCAGAGGGCCGCCCGAACCGTCGCCCGTCAGCGGAAGGTCGGGCGCGACATGAGCACGGACGGTCGCGGCGGGCGTCGCCGCCACGCCACGCATCGCCAGACAGAGTGCCATCAGGGAAGCACGTACGGAGTCCTGGATGACCACGTGCCTGACGGGCCCGCGGTCGGCCTGCGCATGATCAGGCGCCGCCTCGAGTTGCAGGGCGGGAAACAGCGCACCTCCTCCGGGCGGGCTTCCCGCATCCGCCAGCTCGTGCAGGCCGAACACGAGCGCAGCCACGAGCGCAAGCGCTGTGCTGAGGCGACGGACAAGCACGAACGCGCAGGCGGCAGTCACCAACTCACTCCCCGGAAGGCCGGCAACCAGCCTGGGATCAGGCATGCGCGGGGACCAGCTCGTCCCGGCGCGGCTTGACGGTATCCCTTGGGGGGGGATAGGGTCAAGCCATGTCGGATCCCACCCGCCATGAGAGCCATCCCGAGATCGTCAAGCGCCTGAAGCGCGCCGCCGGCCATCTCCAGGGCGTGATCGAGATGCTCGAGGCGGCCCGCCCCTGCCTCGACATCGCCCAGCAGCTCCATGCGGTCGAGGCGGCGGTCGCCAATGCCAAGCGCACGCTGATCCACGATCATCTCGATCACTGCCTGGACCATGTGGTCGGGGCCGTGCCGCGCGCCGAACGCGGGCCGATCGACCAGTTCAAGGCCATCACCAAGTACCTCTGAGGCGCTGGCGTGATCCAAGGCTGGGGGGCGGAGTGAACTCCGCCCCCCAGACCCAGGGGAATCGCATATCAGTAGAAAGCTGTTGCGCGGCGAGTAGAAGTTGATTCTGAAGGAGG
>Ga0081539_10000955_pt1 | contig 54174 bp, 44 predicted proteins | sample TabmetS4T2R2_FD_71023 | JGI IMG/M metagenome (GOLD analysis project Ga0081539, IMG submission 71023) | Tabebuia heterophylla rhizosphere microbial communities from the University of Puerto Rico - S4T2R2 | ecosystem: Host-associated > Plants > Roots > Rhizosphere ...
GCCGTGCTCGAAGCACCACTCCAGAATTTCTTCGTTCGAGCCGCCTTCGAGGGTGCGCCGGGCCAGTTCATCATAATTGACCTCGAGAAAGCGCGTGCAGCGCGCATCAAAAAGATCCGGTTCGTCTACGCCGACGCAGTAATCCGGCGGCAGTTCCCCAGCGGCGTGGAGCCGGATCTTGTCCAGCATCCGGGCGAAATAAATCAGGCCTCTCGTCTTTACGTAATCACTGCAAGGAGGTCGCATCCTGGGAAAACTTTCCGACCATGTGATAAGGTGTCAATTCTCAGGGCGAAGAATTGGAGGAATTGGGATTTGAATCGGCCGCAGCCACGGAGCAAGCCTGCAAAAAAGCGGCGACGCCGCTCGATCATCGCCTTTGAAATGATCCGGCTCGAGCGCGCCGCGCCGGAGCCGCTTCATCAGCAGCTTTACCGCCAGATCCGCGATGAATTAGTTTCGGGGAGTTTCAGTCATAACTCTTCCCGGCTGCCTTCTTCACGCGCGCTCGCAGCCGACCTTGGTATCTCTCGCCTGACGGTAAATCTAGCTTTCGCCAAGTTACAAGAAGAAGGTTATCTCAAAACTCGGCTTGGCTCCGGCACCTATGTGGCCGATCCACTGCCTGAGAGTTATCTGAGCACAAGCCGGGTGGAAGCACCTACACTCATGGAACGTCGTCCCCGACTTTCTGACCGGGTACGCGACATTCCCGACCCGCGAGCGGGACGACAGTTTGACTACGGCATTGCCGGTCGCCCCGGAGTTTCTTTTGTTCCTGCATTGGCCGCGCTCGATGAATTTCCGATCGCAACCTGGGAACGGCTTCGGGCCAAAGTCCTCGCAAAAAAGGGCGCGCATCTCTTGCAATATGCTTCGAGTCACGGCGACCCCGACCTGCGCAGGGCGATCGCCGCCTATCTCTGCGATTATCGTGGGGCGCGCTGTCATCCCGATCAGATCATCATCACGGCGGGCACACAGCAGGCGATGATGATCAGCGCCCTTGCCCTCCTCAACCGCGGGGAGATCGCCTGGATTGAAGATCCGGGATTTTATCAAGCCCGCCGGGCCTTTGGCTTTGCTGGCGCCCGGGTCGTTCCGCGACCGGTCGATGGAGAAGGCATCGTTCTCGCCCGGCCGGCCAAAGGCGCCTCGCCAAAAATCATCTACGTCACACCTTCGCATCAGTTTCCCTTGGGAATGACCATGAGTCTCACCCGCCGTCGGGCCCTGATTGATTTTGCGCACCACCGCGACGCCTACATTTTCGAGGACGATCATAATTCGGAGTTTCGTTTTACCGGGGCGCCCCTGCCCTGCCTCCAGGGAATGGATGACTGCGGGCGTGTCATCTATGCCGGCACCATGAGCAAGATCCTTTATCCTTCTCTCCGCATTGGCTATCTCCTCGCCCCCGAGCAGTTGGTCGATCCCATGATTAAGATTCGCGCGGTCATGGATCAGCACTCGCCGGCGATCGATCAGGCAACTCTCGCCCGCTTTCTGACTGACGGATATTTCCTGAGTCACATCAAAAGGATGCGCCAGTTATATGCGGAACGGCGGGAATTGTTCATCGAACGGTTCAACCAGCTTCTGACTGACTATTTCGTTCTGGAAATCCCGGAAGCAGGTCTGCATTTCGTCGCCTGGTTGCGGCGAAAGGAGGAACTGGCAGCGATCACGAGAGTTTGTCATGAGATCGGGATTCGGCCATCGCCGCTTTCTTCCTGTTTCATGAAAGCGGAACCCGCCCCGGCGCTCACCTTCGGGTTTGCGGCCTGGACGCCAGCGCAGGTGCACGAGGGCCTGGGTAAACTGGCGCGCGCGCTCGAGCGCGCTATCCCCAGGTAAAGTGGCCTTATCCGAAAACGCGAAGTGGCTCTTTCTCGATCAGCGCGATGTTCTGATGATGATTGCAGCAAAGGAGCAATCAATCATGAGAACAACAACATTATGCGAACTTATTCGCCTGGGCTTAATCACTTTGATTAGCATGGGCGTCAACTGCGGACCTGCCTCGGCTTTCGCCGAAAATCCGCCGAGTTACACCGTCACAACCCTCTCCAGCCTGGACGGAATCTCCAGTGGCGGAAACAGTGTAAACAATCGCGGTTTTGTCGCCGGTTATTCGAATCTGGCTGATAACATGAGCCGCCATGCAACCGTCTGGCGCAATGACGAGAGTCATACGCTAATCGACCTCGGCACGCTTGGTGGTCCCAACAGCAGCGTGACTTGGAATGTGAAGAATGACCACGGCTTTGTCGTGGGCATTGCTCAGACTGACATTCCTGATCCCTTGGGAGAACTATGGAGCAGCGCTTACTTTTATCCGGGACCAAACAACTTCGGATTCGTCAACCTCGGGTTCATCTGGAAAAACGGCCACGGGATGAGAGAGCTTGGCACCTTGGGCGGCACACATAGCTTCGCCGCGGGCGCGAATAATCGCGAAGAGGTCGCCGGCTGGGCGGAAAACACTTACCATGACCCACTCTGCGTTCCGCCCCAGGTCTTGCAGTTTCGTCCGGTTATTTGGGGGCCGCGCTTGAACCAAATCCGCGAGTTACCACTTATCGCCGGCGACAGCTCGGGTGCGGCCACGGCGATCAATGACTCGAATGTGGCGATCGGAATCTCCGGTATCTGTGACATTGCAGTCGGGCGCTATACGGCAACACATGCGGTTGTCTGGAAGAATGGCGGAGTGACCGACATAGGCAACCTGGGCGCGGAATTTTGGAATACGCCGACCGCGATCAATCAGGCGGGCACCGTTGTGGGGTTCGCAGGTGTGCCAGGCGATCCCGACGGTAACACGATCAACGCTTTCATTTGGACGGAGAGTGATGGCATTCAAATGCTTCCTGGTTTGCCGGGCGACGTCGATATCGAAGCTTATGGCATCAACAGCGCTGGGACTGTCGTCGGTCTGTCATGCGATTCGGCCGGTGTTTGCAAAGGGGTCCGATGGGATGATGGAGTTGTGACCGATCTGAATACTCTGAAACAGCCTGAGTTCACCGATCGGCTGGAAACGGCAAAGGACATCAACGAGCGAGGCGAAATCACCGGTCGCGCCATTAGCGATGGGGGGGTGCGGACGGCCTACCTTGCCATGCCTAACGACTAATCGATAATGCGGAGGAACGCGATCGGTCGCGTCCCTCCGCTAAAGCCGAGTGAGTGCCTGGTCGAGCACTTCAAGAATAAAATCAGCGTCGGCCTGATGAATACACATCGGCGGGGAAAAGCGGATGGTCTGGCCGTAAAGGCCACCCTTGCCTAACAACAAACCCAGGTTGCGACAGGTCTCGAGCACTTGTGCGCATTCCTCCCGGGCCGGTTCTTTCGAGTCGCGATCCTTTACCAATTCGATTCCGAGCAGTAGCCCCTTTCCACGGACGTCGCCGATGACGTTGTGTTTCTCTTTCAAGCGCTGCAGACCGGCGATGAGCTGATTGCCCCGGGTAAGGGAGTTGGCCTGCAATTCTTCCCGCTCAATTACTTCGAGCACGGCTTTGCCCATGGCAGAAACCACCGGGTTGCCGCCGAATGTATTAAAGTGGGTCCGTTGCGCGAGCGCCGCTGCAATCTTGGGCGTGGTCACGACCGCGCCTAACGGACAGCCATTCCCGATTCCCTTCGCCATGCAGACGATGTCAGGAATCACTCCCTGAGTCTCAAAGCCCCAGTAGTGAGTGCCGGTGCGGCCAAACCCGGCCTGGACTTCATCGGCGATACAAATACCGCCGGCCGCGCGGACATGTTCGTAGGTATGCTTCAGGTAGTCGTCAGGGAAAACGACGCAGCCGCCCACCCCTTGGATAGATTCGGCGATATAACCAGCAACTCGCCCGGGGGTCGCGTAATCGATCAAGTTCTTAACATCGGCAGCGTATTTCTTCCCCGCCTCTGGATCGTCGCGGCCCCAGGCCCCGCGATAAGGGTCGGGGGTGAGCGCATGATGCACCCCAAAGCTGTGCGGAATATTGTATTTCCAGGTGGAATGCGCCGTCAGTCCCATGCCTGAAGCGTTGCCGCCGTGATAGGCGTTGCGCAACGCAATCACGTCGTAGTTACCGGTATAGGCCCGCGCCATGAGAAGGGCCAGATCGTTCGCTTCCGAGCCGGAATTGACGAAATAGCAAACCTTCAGCTCACCCGGCATCCTGGCCGCCAGCGCCTGGGCGTACTCCGCGATATTCGGATGGAGATAGATCGTCGTGGAATGTTGCAGGGTCTCGTTTTGCTTTCGGGCCGCTTCCACGATCGCCGGATGGCAATGGCCGACGCTGATGGTGACGATTCCACCCAGGGCATCGAGGTAACGCCGGCCATTTTCATCCCAGACGTACTGCATCTTTCCTTCGACCAGCATGAGCGGCTTCTTGTAATAGAGGAAAATACCGGGATTGAGGAATTCCCGGCGTAGACGCAGCACTTCTTCCGAGGAGGGGCCGGTGTAGGGGGGCGGTTGGTGATCGCAGAATGAAAGATTTGGTGTTTGCATGAGCTTTAGTCGTTAGGCCGCACCGGGCGCTAGTTTGCGCAACCCGAGGTAGATGACAAAGGCGAGCGCAAAACCAACGAACCAGGCGTAATGATAGACGGAAAGAAGAACTGGCGCGACCGCCTTTTGCGGCAAGACCTTGAGGGTGGCGAGAAACCGGGGGAGATTCGGCAGGATCGCGAGCCCCGGGTTGATTCGCTTTTGGCCCTGGCCTGCGTTGCCCGCTCGGCCGAGATCCCAACGGATATCGGCGCGGCGCTCGCGTCTTGGCCAGAGTCAAAATCCAACTCAACGCGCGGCACAGGGTATTTCAACCGTCTCTTAAGACCTTACTCCGCTGTGGCTTTAAACAACTCAATGTCAGTGCTAAAGCCGTCCGAGTCCACGCTGTTCGGCGCAGTAAAAAACAGCTTGTTCCCGACCGCAGTCAGGTTATCGATGGCGTAACCGAAGCTATTACCCGGCTCTTCATACACCATTTCTGTGCCCTCACTCGTTCCGTCTGTCACCCAAAGCTGTGTTCGGACTGTGAAGTGCGCATCGTCAGGCACGATGGCAACAAAGAAAAGCAACCCGCCCGCGACTGTGAAGCTTAGGGGCGACGACCGTAGCGCACCAGGGTTAATCTCAGCAAAAAGCCCTGTCCCGGCTTCCGTGCCATCGGTTACCCAGACCTCGCTCCCGTGCACTCCATCATCGGCGCTGAAATAGACATGTCCCTTGTACACAGTCATACCAAAGGGGAATGAGTCGCCAGCAGGATTGATGTCTTTGATCAAGGCGGTGCCTTCCTCAGTTCCATCACTCTTGAGAAGTTCAATCCCGTGCGTGCCATCGTCGGCTTGGAAAACCATCACCGTTTTCACCTCGCTTCGGTCGCCGGTCGCAGATGTCTGGTCCGGGCGGAAGCGCGCCAGGATCGGTTCCTGCATGAAGGAACTGCCAAGACCGGGATTCAAGTCAGCCACCATTAGCGTGCCAACGTCCGTCCCGTCCGTCCGCCACAACTCGGTGCCATGTATCCCGTCATCCGCCCGGAAAAAAACAAAATGATTGTAGCGAATAAAGTCGGTCGGCGTGGAGGGGTCCGGCCCGGCAAAGATATCTTTGACTCGATAGGTCCCTTCAGCCGTTCCATCGGTTCGAAACAGCTCGCGATTGTAAACCGGAAAGCCGTGACGAATGATGAGCGAGTCATCCGCCGCAAAGTAGGCCACGTTGCGTAAAGCGGTAAACTCAATTGGAATCGACCATTCGGCCCCGGGATGTAAGTCAAGGATTCGCCTTGTGCCCTCGGCGGTGCCGTCGGTTTTCCATGGTTCCAAGCCGCCATCCGGATCGAGCGCGGTAAATAGAATTGTCGTCTCCTCGAGCGCGGTAAAATTTCCTGGCAACGGCGGACCAAACGTCCCGCCACCGGAGAGATCAGGATAAGTATTGGCGAGCAGGGTCGTGCCGCTGGCGGTCCCGTCGCTTCTCCACACTTCCGAACCGAGAAAGTCAGGATTGTCGAAGCCGTTGAAGTAGAGCGCGCCGCCTAGCGCGGCCATGCTGTCTGGAAATCCGTTAGGCGTCCCTGGATTAAGATCGATCACGATTTCGGTGCCGGCCTCGCTCCCGTCACTGCGCCACAATTCAAAACCGTGCGTCCCATCGTTCGCCCGGAAATAAGCGATGTCGTTCAAAGTAACGAAAGCCGCGGGATCGGAGCCGTTTGTTCCTGGGTAAATGTCTTTGACGAGTTGAACTACCGGGGTTGCTTGGACCGAAGGGTGAGCAAAAGCTAAGGCAACGCTCAGAGCGCAACACCGCGCGATGCTCCGCTTCGTCATCTGAGAAAGAAAAGCAATAACCATAAAGCTTGATAGCGGATCAACCCGCCAGGTCAACCCCCGCAGCCACAGCGGGCCGGACAAAAATTCATCCTCTAGCGTCGCGCAGATGCGCTTTTCATGAAATTGTCATCGACCTGACCGACTAACAATGACCTTGAACCCGGATTTAGAGAAGCGACTGGCCGCGCGAGCGCCCGACGGAAGGCGTCCTCATCTCATGAGTCACCGTTGGGAATCACTTCTTTTTCTGCATTGGGCGATCTCGCCGGGCAAAATTCAGCAGACTCTGCCACCGGGTCTCACGGTGGATACTTTCGAGGGCAACGCCTACTTGGGAATCATCCCATTCTTTATGAAACACGTCCGGTTCAGATGGCTGCCGCCGCTGCCGGGACTGTCCAGTTTTCAGGAACTCAATGTTCGGACATATGTCTACGACCACCGAGGCATCCCAGGAGTTTGGTTCTATTCGCTAAGTTGCAATCAACCGATGGCAGTCACGGGCGCGCGTCTCTCCACCGGGCTAGCCTATGTGAATGCGGAAATGTGGTCTGAGAAAGGCGAACTGATCGACTATCGTTGCCGCCGAAGGAGAAGCTCGGCTGTCGCCCAATATCGTTATCGCGGTGAAGGTATGGCGCGAGAAGCCGAAGCGAACTCGCTCGAGTTTTTCCTTCTCGAACGCTACTATTTTTACGCAGTTCGCTTCGGATCACTCCTCCGCGCTCAGGTTGCTCATAATCCTTACCGTTATACTCCTGCAACCGTGGCAGTCTGGTCTCCTATTCCCGTGCAACTCGATGGCTTCGTGGAAATCTGTGAACCGCCGAGTCACGCCTGCCACGTCACTGGCCTCGACGTAAAAATCTGCGGCACACAGAAATTAGGTCTAGTCCCTTCACGCTGAACCGAACGGCTATTTCGGTTTCTCTGCCGGCAAGACTGTTGCTTGCCAGGCGACGGCACGCCATTCGCCGTTGCGCTTCAGGAATGTCCCGGTGTTCAGGTAATTTGCCACTTCGACCTTCTCTTTTTTTGTCGTCGTCCCGACAAGGCGAAAAGCGACGATGGCGGTCGAGTCGTATTGATGAATACGGATATCTTCAGCGGTGAAGAGGGTTTCTTCTTCGCCGGGTTTTGGCGGCCCTTCTTCGCGCACTTCCTTTAGGATATCCGCCTTGCCAAGTCTGCGGCCATTGGATGAGGTATAGATCAGCTCGTCTGCCCAAAAGCGCTCGTGCGCCGCAAGGTCGTTATGCGAGGCGCCCGCCAAAAATTCTTTCAGCAACTTCGTTAACTCCGCCGCGTCCGAAGACGTGTTCTGCGCTTCGACTCTCATCGGCTGACTTGTCACCGGCGAAGATTCTGGAGTGGCCAATACCTTCGGGGCGAGCCAAAGCAAACCAGTGAAGATCAAAGACATTCTACGGTGCATATTTTTCAGCTAATTTTTGCGGCGCCGCGCTTCACGGCGGGCCAGCCACAAACAGAGTAGACCGAAAGCGACCATGACACCACCCCAGCAGAGGTTGATGTTAATCGCGAGAGACCGGGTATCGGCCGGAGGTGGTGTCGCCAGACCCGCAATCGCGAGGAGCAACCCAAGGACAACGAAGAGCCAGCCAAGCGGAAGACGCAGATCGAAATATCTCATGCCGGTTACCAGAAGATAAGGTTCAGGATCAGGACGAGGAATAAGACGAGTGCGCCGAGCGTCCGCGGTTGCGTCAGCCATGGCCCTTGCTCATCCGGCCGCAGCGTGAGAGATGAAACCAAGCCGGCCAACTGCGCATCCGACTTTTGCTGGCGAGTGACTAACGACACCGCGATGGTAATGAGAAAGCAAGTTGTCCAGGCGAAGATCGCGGTCCAGAAATTCTGCGCCATCTCACTCGGATAAAGGTGCAGGACCTGGCCGAGCCAGCCGCCTTTGGCGATCGTCACCGTCCCACGTGGCTGGGTAAGACCATGATGGAGCGCGGCCGCGACAATCCCGCTGACCAGTCCGAAAAAGGCGCCGTGACCAGTGGTGCGCCGCCAGAACATGCCGAGGAGAAAAGTGGCGAAGAGCGGCGCATTAACGAAAGCAAAGACCAGTTGGAGCAGGTCCATGATGTTGTTGAAGTGCGCGGCAAAATAGGCTGCGGCCACGCTGATCGCGATGCCGACAACCGTGGCGGCGCGGCCCATCCATAGGAGGGTGGCGTCACTCGCGTTCGGGCGGAGGTAGCCCTCGTAGATGTCATAGGTCCAGACGGTGTTGAAGGCGGTCACGTTTCCCGCCATTCCAGACATGAAAGAAGCCATCAGCGCGGTCAGTCCGAGCCCCAGGATTCCCGAGGGAAAATAATGACCGAGCATCATCGGGATCACGAGGTCATAGTTGGGCGAGCCATCTGGCTTCGTGGGAAGGGAGAAGCCGCTGGCGCCATGGCGTTGGGTAAGTGCGATCGCGATCATCCCTGGGAGAATAACGAGAAAAGGGAACAGCATCTTAGGGACTGCGGCCACGAGAGGGGTGCGCCGGGCGGCGGGCATGGATTCCGCGGCCATCGCGCGCTGCACGACGAGAAAATCCGTACACCAGTAACCAAAGGAGAGGACAAAGCCGAGGCCCATGAGCAAGGCGAACCACCCGACTCCCATCGGGTTCTCCGATGCGCTGCCCATGAACTTCCACGAGTTAGTCAAGGCACCGGCGGCGTAGCTCTCTGAAGTGGCGACTTCCGCGAGCCGCGCCTGCAAGCCGCTCCACCCGCCGACGTCCCGCATTCCCAGGAAAACCAGCGGCGCGAACCCGGCGACGATGAGAAAAAACTGCATGACTTCGTTGTAAATCGCCGAAGTGAGCCCGCCTAACGAGATATAGAGAAGAACAATCCCGGCCGAGAGCCAGACACTGAGATTGAAATCCCAGCCGAGCAGAAGATTCAAAAGCAGCGCCATGGCATACATGGAAATGCCGGAGGAAAAAATCGTCATGACCGCGAAAGTCACGGCATTGAGCGCGCGCGTCTTTTCATCAAAGCGCAGCTTGAGATACTCCGGAACCGAGCGCGCCCTCGAGCCGTAGTAGAAAGGCATCATGAAGACTGCGACGAAAACCATCGCGGGAATCGCGCCGACCCAGTAAAAGTGACTGGTCATGATGCCATACTTGGCGCCCGAGGCAGCCATCCCGATGACTTCCTGGGCGCCGAGATTGGCGGAAAGGAAAGCCAGGCCGGCAATCCAGGCAGGAATGAGCCGGCCGGAAAGGAAAAAGTCGCTACTCGAGCGCATGTAGCGTTTCAAGACAAACCCAATTCCGAGAACGAAAGCGAAATAGACGACCAGAATCGCGGCATCAATCAGTCCGAGATGGATTCGTTCCATGTGAGGCCCATTCTGCGCCAGGAAGAATCATTGTGCATCGCTAAAATGCGCCTCGCTGGCTGGTTACGAACAGCGCCCAACCGCGGCGCGTTTCCCCCAATGCACGCAAACGCGCCGTCGCGGAGGAAAAGCTTTGCGCGCGGAATTATTTCCAGTTCTACAGTGCGAGGGCCGGCCGGTTCGGAAAAGGAATGATTTTGCAGAGACAGCTTCGTCGTGTTCCGGCCCAATGGTTCTGCGCCGGTGCGGTTTTTGTCGTAACGCTTTCGCTTTACGGCTGGACTCTCGCGCCGACGGTCACCCTCACCGATAGCGGGGAGTTGATCGTGGTCGCGCGCGACTTGGGCGTGGCGCATCCTCCGGGCTTTCCCTTGTGGGTTCTGCTCGCTCATCTCTCCTCGCTCGTGCCCGTGGGCAACATCGCGGTGCGAGTCAATTTGGCCTCCGCTTGCTGGGCCGCGCTCGGGTGCGCGATGCTGACGCTGACGGTGGCAGAATTGATGATCGCCGCATCCGATCGGTTAACGCAAAAGCCAAAAGGGAACCGCAGGAAAAAGATCGCGCCCGGCGTGCCAGCGCCAGCAGGCAATGAAACGCGCGCGTTTCGCGCAATTGTGGTGCTCGCTCCGGCGGTGGCGGCTGGGTTGCTCATGGGATTTTCGCGGACGCTTTGGTCCTACGCGACCATCGCCGAAGTTTACACGCTCAATGCGCTCCTCGTATTCACGGTCTTCTTCCTCATGCTGCGATGGCGACGTGCGATCATGGCGGAGAGGACCCGTGCCGGCGCAGGGCTGGAGAAGCGCGATGGCAGCGCTGCTGATCGCGCGCACGATGCTCTCCTTTATGCAGCCGCGTTGGTTTTCGGGCTCGCCCTGGGAGTTCATCATGTCACGGTCGCGCTCACCCTCCCGGCGATGGCGGTCCTGGTTTGGCGAACCGAGGGGGTGAAATTTTTCGCCAGTCGGCGGTTACTCTATGCTGCGCTGATCGCGACCGGCGCGCTGGTCGCGATCTACTCTTATCTGCCGATCGCCGCGGCGCGCATGCCGATCATTAATTGGGGCAGGCCGCAGTCGCTCCAGGAAATCTGGTGGCACATCACCGGCCGGCAATATCAGGTGTTCCTCTCCTTTACCCCGGCAACCATTGGGCAAGAGGCCTCGGAATTTTTCCAATTACTCCTGCGTGAATTCGGTTTGCCATGGCTACCGCTGGCCCTGCTCTTTGCCCTGGCAGGTTTTGGCTTTCTCTTCCAATCCGATCGCACCGTCTTCTGGTTTCTCCTCGCCCTGATTCTCGCGAATCTGGCTTATGGATTCGGCTATAAGATTGGCGAGGACAAAGACGCCTATTATCTCTTCACTTTCTCTGCGGTGGCGATGGCTGCCGCGTCTGGCGTCCGCTACCTGATTCAGCTTGCTCTTCTCAAATCGAGCTCGCACGAGGCCCGTTTCTTCATCCCAGCCCTGGCGATCCTCCTCCCGCTCCTGATCGCGATCTTTGGGAACTGGCCTTACAACAATCACCGGTACTTTTTTGTCGCCCGCGATTATGTCGAAAATATCCTCCGCGCGATAACGCCCGACGGCCTTCTCCTGACCGCCGATTGGCAGGTCGCTTCCCCTATGTTCTACACCCAGGAGGTGGAACAAGACCGGCGCGACGTGAAGGTGGTCAACATCAATCTGCTCCGGCGCTCATGGTATTTCGATTATTTGCGGCATGCCTCTCCCGGTCTGATCGCGCGTTCTCGCGATCGGATCGACACCTTCGTAGCCCTCTTGAAACAATGGGAAAAAGATCCCCAGGCTTTTGCCAGCAGCCCATCGCGCACCCAGGGAATCGAAACGGCGTTCATCGAGATGCTGCATGCGATCGTGACTAACGAGCAACGGGTCGGACCCGTCTATGCGACGCGGGACACTTTTCTCACCGATCCGGCGGGGCCGGCATTCTCCGCCTGGATCAGGGAAAAATACCAGCTTGTTCCGGAGGGACTCGTTTTTAATCTCGCAACCGAGCGAGGGTTTCACGACTCGGCGGAGGTTCCGCTTCAGACGCGTGGATTGGCTGACGGGACGGTGCGCTACGAAGAGAACGATGTTGTCCGCTTAAAGGTGTTGCCCACCTACACGAGCATGCTGATTAATCGCGCTCGCTACCTTGCGGCGTATGGTCAACGTCGCCGTGCCCTCCCGCTCCTCGAACAAGCCTTCGCGCTCGATCCCCAAGTGTCCGCCGCGCCCGGAGTGCTGGATAACGGCACCGGCCGGGCTTCCTCACCTTAGTGAATTGAAGCGTAGCCTATGGTCCGCCAAGGGGATGCGGGGTAACGGTGGGCGTCTGGCCCTCGGTGAAGGCGTCTCACCGGAAGAGTCGGGACTTGGGGGGGATGGATGCCTCTTTCTTCCGATTCCCTTCGACAAACCCAGGAGAGGCTCTCGACGCGTTCGACTTCGCTCAGGGCAGGCTTTTGCTCAGGATGACCGCCGGCCACGGGTTTATTTAAACGCCGCTAGCGCTTCTCTTTCAGATTTAGTGGCGGAGGAACAATTCCGCCCGTGCCAGATCAGCCGGATAGGTAATTTTGAAGTTTGGCTCTTCGTTAGGCACGAGGAATACCTGCCCCTTGATCTGTTCGACCGCGGAAATCTCGTCGGTTATCTCCAGACCGGCGTCGAAGACCGCTGCGTATGCTTTTTGCAAAAGCTCGCGCCGGAAAATCTGCGGGGTCTCGACTGCAAACAGATTTGTCCGCTCCACTCCGCCGCACACCATCTGGTGGCAGTTGGCCCGCTTGAGGGTGTCGCGGACCGGGGTGGCGCTCGCGGCCCCGCCATGGAGTTGTGCCGCCTGCAAAATGCGCTCAATCAATCGCGGCCTAACGAGAGGTCGCGCGGCATCGTGCACCGCGATGAAAGCGGTCTCGTCTCCAAGCCGCTCGAGACCGCGCCGGACAGAGTCCTGACGCCGCGCCCCGCCCGGAATGATCGCGCTCACCTTCTTGAAATTTTCCCGGGCGACGAGTTTTTCGTATTCCGCCAGGCGCTCCGCTCGTCCGACCAAAATGGTATCGCGCACCGCATCGCTTTGCTCGAAGGCGGCGATGGAATGACTCAAAACCGGCCGGCCATGGAGCAGCGCGAAGAGCTTGTCGAAGCCCATGCGCTGGCTGCTGCCGGCGGCGACGATGATCGCGGTCAGGATAGTCAAGACGTGAATCGTGAATCGTGAATCGTGAATCGGAATTCGTGAATCGTGAATCGGAGCTTGGGTCTCGCCCGTGGACACTGCTGGTGGCCGATGTAACGATTCACGATTCTCGGATTACAAACCCAACTGCCGCTGCACTTCCTGGCTCAAGGTCTTGCCATCGGCCCGCCCCGCCACCTTCGCCCCGAGCGCCTTCATCACCGCCCCCATCTGCGCCTTGGAAGTGGCGCCCACTTCCGCGATCGCTTCTCTAACGAGCCGCGAAAGTTCCTCCGCGCTCATCGTGGCCGGGAGATATTGCTGGAGAATTGCGATCTCCGCCTTCTCCTTTTCCGCCAGCTCGGGCCGTCCGCCTTTTTCGAAACTCTCGATCGAATCCTGGCGCTGCTTCACCTGTTTGCGAACGACCTGGATCGCTTCGGCATCGTCGAGCCGGGCCTCAGCGCCCCCCTTTTCAATCGCGCTGTTCTTGAGCGCGGCCTTGAGCATTCGCAAAACGCTGAGTTTGCCGGCGTCCTTCGCTCGCATCGCATCTTTGAGCTCTGCATCGATTCGCTCGGTCAGGGTCATCCTCCGACCCTATGGAGGCCCTCGTTAGGCGCAACTCCTTCTTCCGTTCCGCTTTTAACCATCAGTGGCAGCGCTCAGGCGAGCGCCCGAATTGTTTGGGCGCAGGAACGCACACCGGCGGCGTCGCTTCCATCAATGACTTCGGTTCCTTTCCGGATGCGCTGGACCAGACCGGCGAGGACGCCGCCGGGTCCAAGCTCGAGAAAAAGATCGCAGTCCATTGCGAGCATGCGCTCGATGCAATCGATCCAACGTACCGTGCCGGTAACCTGGTCCTGCAAGGTGCGCCGGATGTCGGGCAGGGTTTGCACTTCTTCGCCAGTGACGTTGCTGATCACGGGAAAAGCCGGCGTCTGCATTTGCACTTCGAGGAGCGCTTCGCCCAACTGCACAAACGCGCTGTCCATCAGGCGCGAATGATAAGCGCCCGCGACATTGAGGAGGGTCGCGCGCCGAATGCCGTGTTCTTTCGCGAGACCGACCGCGATCTCGACCTTGGCGCGCTCCCCCGAGATCACGATCTGACCGGGGGAATTGATATTCGCAACATCAACATCGGTGTCGGCCGCCAGCTGGCGCACGGCGGATTCGTCGCCGCCGATCATCGCGGCCATCGCGCCATCGGTCGCATCGCAGGCGGCCTGCATGAGCGCGCCGCGTTTTTCCACCAGGCGCAGGCCATCTTCGAAGGAAAAGGTGCCCGCGGCGGCATGCGCAGTCCATTCGCCTAACGACAGGCCGGCCGCAGCCGTGACTGGGAATTCGCCCGCGAGTTCCCGCAGCACGGCGAGGCAGGCAAGCCCGTGCACGTAAAGTGCAGGTTGGCAGTTGCGCGTCTCGGTCAGCTCATCGAGCGGTCCGTTCCAGGCGATCTCGCTCAGCTTGCGCCCGAGGATTGCATCGGCCCGATGAAAAAGATCGGCGGCGACGGGAAACTGTTCGGCCAGGTCCTTTCCCATCCCGACCACCTGCGCGCCCTGTCCGGCAAAAAGAAGTGCAATTTTTCGGTTCATTGCACCGGACGATGCGCGCCACGGGTTTAGATTCAATCTCAAACCTCGCGGAGAGGGCGGCGGCAGATGGCTCTTCGTTAGGCGGAAAGGCGTGGCATCCGCGACAGCCGGTTGCGGTCATGCGGAAGCATGACTCCCCGGAGGGACGTGCTTCTGCACGTCCGAGGCCCAGAATTTTATGCGCGCGACCACAGAGCCCCGCGGTTTCCTGGTTTCCTCAAATCCGAATTAATCCGCCGCGCGGCGTGTTTGCGGTTTGGCAATTCACGTTTCGCCATTCATCTTCACCAATGCCGCCGGAAACTCGGGAAATCGAAGCACCTGATCCTCTCGCCCGAACGATGCAGGCGCAGCAGGCGAGCCTTTCGCCTAACGATGATCTGATTGGCGAAAAGATGATCATCAACATGGGCCCGTCGCACCCCGCGACCCATGGGGTGCTCCGGCTCGTGCTCGAACTGGACGGCGAGATTGTGACCAAGGCAACTCCCGACGTCGGCTATCTCCATCGTGGCGACGAAAAGATCGCCGAGAACATGCAATACAACCAGTTCATCCCCTACACCGATCGGCTTGATTATCTCGCTCCGCTCTCGAACAACGTCGCCTACGCGCTTGCGGTGGAGAAACTGATGGGCTGGGAACTGCCGCCGCGCGGGAAAGCGATTCGCGTCATCTGCTGCGAAACGGCGCGCATTTCATCGCACCTCCTCGGTCTCGGCGCAATGGCGCTCGACCTCGGGGCGATGACGGTTTTCCTCTACACCTTCACCGAGCGCGAGAAGCTCTACAATTTGTTCGAGCTGCTCACTGGCGCGCGCTTCACCACCTCTTACACCCGGGTCGGCGGGCAGATTCGCGATTTACCCGAAACTTTTATCCCGCAACTGGAAGCATTTCTCGACGGGTTTATCCCGCAGTTGGATGAGATCGATCGACTCCTTACCCGGAACAGGATTTTCGTCGATCGCACCCGCGACATCGGCCTCATCCCAAAGGATCGGGCCATTGCCTATGCCCTTTCCGGTCCCAACCTGCGCGGGAGTGGCGTCGAGCACGATCTGCGGCGGCGGCACCCCTATCTCGATTACGAGGAGTACGATTTCGAGGTGCCGATCGGGAGCGTCGGTGACTGTTACGATCGTTACCTTATTCGGATTGAGGAAATGCGGCAGAGCGTGCGCATCCTGCGTCAGGTGGTCGAGAAGCTGCCCTCGGGCCCGATCAATGTCGCCGATTGGAAGAACATGCTTCCGCCGAAATCGCACGTCATGACGAAAATGGAGGAGCTGATCCACCATTTCATCCTCGTCACGGAAGGTCTCGACGCGCCGCCGGGCGAAATCTACTTCGGCGCGGAAAACCCAAAGGGGGAGCTTGGCTTTTACATCAACAGCAAAGGCGGCGGAGTGCCGCATCGGCTGAAAATTCGCGCGCCTTCGTTCGTCAACCTGAGCATCCTGCCTGAGCTCCTCCCCGGCCACATGATGAGCGACGTGGTGGCGATCCTCGGCAGTCTGGACTTCGTTATGGGAGAATGCGACAGATGAGCCACCCTATGAAAAACAAATCCCGAGTCCTTGGAATCCTGGTCGCTCTTCTTCTTCTGGCGTCGTTAGGCGGTTGCGGCCGCGGCCTCACCGGCTCGAAATTAACGAGCGCGAACTACGATCAAATCACCCTCGGCATGTCGAAGGCGCAGGTGGAAAAAATCCTCGGCCCGCCCACGACCGCGGAGACGAAAGACATGGTGATCTTCAAGAAAACCACCTACCGCTACGAGGACGGAAAGAAGTTCGCCATCATCACCTTCAAGAACGACGAGGTGGACACCAAGGATACGAATCTCGGGCGCGAACCTTGAGCAATTTGCGGCGATCATGAAAAGAGTTCTTCGCTTCCGTTCCATCTTTCTCGTTCTTGTTGCGCTTCTCGGATTTGGCGGGTGTCTCGGTAAGCGGCTGACAAAAGCGAACGTCGACGAAGTGGAAAAAGGGATGACCCGCAAACAGGTCGAGTCGATTCTCGGCCCACCGACCTCGATCGACAGCACCGATCTGCTCGTAACCAAGAAGGTGACCTACCTTTACAAACAGGGCGACGAGTCGGTCACGATCGTCTTCTTCAACGACGAGGTCTCGTCCAAGGAAAGCAATCTGCACGACTAGTGGTGGGACAAAGAAATACCTGCAATCTCAGGTTGTTTCCTTTCGCAAGGCATGCGCAGGACCGCGCCTTGGAGGGCATCCGCGCCGTCGGTGCCTGCCCGAAGCGTCCAATCAGCTTGCCAGCGACAAGAGACGCTCGGGGAAGCGACAGCGCGCTTCCCTCCAGAAAACGGCTCGCACGCCACCATCCTCACAATCGCGCCTTGGAAGCCATCCGCGCCGTCGGTGCCCGGCCACCTGACGCGGCACGCGCAAGATTGCAGAAATTAATTTGTCGCACGACTAGGCGTCATCCGTGGAAGCGCCGATGACGACTCACGTTCCGGCCGAGCTGGAACAAAAAATGGAGGAGGCGATCAGCCATTACCCGGCTGAACACAAACGGAGCGCTTCGATGCCGCTCCTGCATCTCTGGCAGGAACATTTCGGTTTCATCGGTGACGAAGGCGTCACCTGGATCGCTGCCAGGCTTGGGCTCGAACTGATCAACATCCTCGAGCTGGTTACCTTCTACCCGATGTTTCGCCAGACGCCGGCGGGGCGAAAACACATCCGCGTTTGTCGCACCCTGAGCTGCGCGATGGGGGGTGCCTATCCGCTGATGGAAAATCTCGCACGCCTAACGAAGATCGATCGCGGGCACGAGGCGACGGGAATGCATAACCCGATCTCGGTCAGTCCCGATGGCGAATACAGCATTGAATTTGTGGAATGCCTTGCCAGTTGCGGGACCTCGCCCGTTTGTATGATCGACGACCAACTCTACGAGAACGTCGCGCCCGAGGAGGCCGCCGAAGTTCTCGCCGCCGCCACCCCCGTATCATCCCGAGCCGCCACCTCTCTTCTGTCATCCCGAGCCGCCGAAGCTCGGCGAGGGACCTCCCAAGCTACCGCTGACGAAGCCAGACCCTTGGACGCTCGCGAGGTCCCTCGCCGCGCTGCGCCGGCTCAGGCTGACAACCTTGTCGCCTCGCGCTTCACCCTTCACGCCGGTCCGCCGCATCGTTTGGAGCGGCGCCTCATTTTCCAAAACATTGGCCGCGAGGGCTACACGATCGACCTCGATTGCTATCTGCGACACGGCGGCTACGAACAGCTCAAAGCCGCGATCAAGATGTCGCGCCAGGACATCGTTAACGAAGTGAAAAGCTCCGGCCTGCGTGGTCGCGGCGGGGCCGGGTTTCCCTGCGGGGTGAAGTGGAGCTTCATCAAAGCGGACGAAAAGAAGCCGGTCTATCTCATCTGCAACGCGGACGAATCGGAGCCCGGCACATTCAAGGACCGCTACATCATTCATCAGGACCCGCACCAACTGCTCGAGGGAATGCTGATCAGTTGCTGGGCCCTCAACGTTCATACTGCCTACATCTACATCCGGGGCGAATTTCCCGAAGGCGCAAAGATCATGGAGCGCGCGATCGAGGAAGCGCGCGCTCACAATTTGTTAGGCAAGAACATGCTCGGCACTGGGTTCGACGTCGAGTTCTACATCCACCGGGGCGCCGGGGCCTACATCTGCGGCGAAGAAACGGGCCTCATCGAATCGCTCGAAGGCAAACGCGCCTATCCCCGCATCAAGCCGCCCTACTTCCCGGCCGTGCTCGGTCTCTATCTGTGCCCGACGATCGTGAACAATGTGGAGACGCTCTGCCACGTAAAACACATCATCGCGATGGGGGGCGGCGAATACGCCCGGATTGGACGGCCGAATAACACTGGTACACGCATCGTCTGCGTGAGCGGCGATGTCGTCCGGCCGGGTTATTTCGAGATTGAGGTCGGCGCCGTGACCATGGGGCAATTGATCAACGACATGGCGGGCGGAGCCAAACCGGGGCGCACGATCAAGGCCGTCATCCCCGGGGGCAGTTCGGCCAAAGTCTTGCGCGTCGGCGACAGGTTCAAGCTCAAGGACCGTGAAGTCTCGCTCGAAGAAATCCCATCGGATTTTGATTCGTTAGCCGCGGCCGGTTCGATGGCCGGTTCGGGCGGCGTGATCGTGCTCGATGATTCGCGCGACATGGTCTGGGCGCTGAACAACATCAACGAATTTTACGCCCACGAGAGCTGCGGCCAGTGCACCCCTTGCCGGGAAGGTTCGCTTTGGATGAAGAAGATCACCCAGCGAATGCTGGAAGGCGGCGGCGTAGTGCAGGATCCCGTAACCCTAAAAAACGTCGCCGACAATATCGCCGGCCGGACCATCTGCGCTTTCGGCGAAGCCTGCGCCTGGCCGACCCAAAGTTTCCTGGAAAAATTCCCCGACGAATTCGCCGCCAAAGCGCAGAAGGCCGTCCCCCCACCCCTCCCGCCCGAGTACACGCCGGAGCAATTAATCGCCGAAAAAGAAATCTCCACCGTCTCCCTGGCCCACGATCCGGGCTGGGAAAAAGCCGGGGCAGCGGGAACGATTTAGTCATGGGATACATTCACGCCGAAGTGAAACTGCGAAACCCCCGTCTGCCAGAGATACCGCCCACGGTGGTGAATGCGCGAGTCGATTCGGCTGCCTGGTTGGTTTGCATCCCGCGATCGCTGGCCGAGCAACTGCAACTCGAACAGGTGGACATCCGCCCAGCACAATTGGCTGACGGAAGCGCGATTCGAGTCCCCTATGTCGGCCCTATCGAGCTACGATTCGAAAACCGGGTCGCATTCTCCGGCGCGCTCGTGATGGGAGACGAGGTTTTGCTCGGCGTCGTTGCGATGGAGGATATGGATGTGTTGATCGATCCGCGCCATCAGAAGCTGATCGTCAATCCCGAGCATCCGGAGCACGCGGGTGGATTTGTTGGCCAAGTCGAGCCGGTCCAACTGGTCAATGTCCAGATCAACGGCCTCTGGCACCAGTTTCCCAAAGGCACCCGCCTGATCGAAGCCTGCGAGCAGGCCGGACATTTCGTTCCCCGCTATTGCTATCACAAGAAGCTCACCTCGCCCGGCAATTGCCGGATGTGCCTGATCGAAATGGGCATGCCCAAGATGGGGCCGGACCGTAAACCCGAGCTGGACGAGGAGGGCAAACCGATCATCAACTGGATGCCCCGTCCGCAAATCTGCTGCGCGACCGATGTCTCGGAAGGTCTCGGCGTGCGGACCAACTCGCCCCTGGCCGAGGAATGCCGCCGCGGGGTGATGGAATTTCTCCTCATCAATCATCCGCTCGATTGCCCGATCTGCGATCAGGCGGGCGAATGCCGGCTCCAGGAGTTCAGTGTCGAGTATGGCCGGCAGGATTCCCGTTTCCTCGAGAACAAGGTGAAGAAACCAAAGAACGTCGAGCTGGGTCCACGTGTGGTGCTCGATGACGAGCGCTGCATCCTCTGCTCGCGCTGCATCCGTTTCTGCAAAGAGATCGCGCACGACGACGTCCTCGGGTTCATCGATCGCGGCAGTTACTCGACCCTCACGGCGCATCCGGGGAAGCGGCTGGAAAACAATTACTCGCTCAACACGGTCGACATCTGCCCGGTGGGCGCGCTCACTTCGACCGATTTCCGTTTCAAGATGCGGGTCTGGTTTTTGAAGGAAACCAAAAGCATCTGCACCAGTTGCGCGACCGGTTGCAATACCCTCATCGGTTCGCGCGAGAACGTGATTTATCGCCAGACTCCGCGGGAGAACAACGCGGTCAACTCCTCCTGGATGTGCGATTACGGCCGGCTCAATTTCGATTACCTGCAAAGCGAGCGCCGCCTCCTCGAACCGCTGGTGCGCGAAAACAAAGTCCTCCAGCCAACGACCTGGAAGCGCGCGATCGAAAGGGCAGCCGCGCAGTTAAAGCCGCTCGTCGGCTGGCAGATCGCGATCCTCGCCTCCGGCCGGATGACCAACGAAGAACTCTGGCTCACGAGGAAGCTCGCGCAGTCGTTAGGCGTAACCCTCCTCGATATCGTTCCGCGCCTCGGCGAGGGCGACGACATTCTTCTGAGCGCCGATCGCAATCCGAACACCAACGGCGCGCGACTTCTCGCAGTCGCATCGGCAGATGGAAGAGTGACCCGGCAAATCCGCGAGGCGGTTCTTTCCGGGCAGGTCCGGGCGTTGATTTCGTTGGGGGAAAATCCGGCGCGGATTGGGATCGCCCCGGAAACGCTCGCGCGGCTACCGGTTTATCTCGCGGTCGATTTGCTCTCCAACCAGACTATCGAATCAGCCAGCGTGGTGCTGCCGTCGTTAGGCTTCGCCGAGAAACGCGGCTCGATGATCAACCGGAAAGGCCGGCTGCAACGGCTCAACCGGGCCGTGCGCGGTCCCGGCCAGGCGCGGGACGATTGGGAAATCTTGCGCGATCTGCTCCAGGCGTTGACTGGCGGGAATGGAATTTACACGATCGAAGATGTGTTTCGCCAGATGAGTGAGGCGGTCCCGGAATTTTCGGGACTGACCTTGAGCAGGATCGGCGACCTTGGAGTTGAGTTATGGGAGACGAATCGTTCCCCGGACGCCCCTGGCGAACCGGCGCGAGAAAAAGTGCGGGAACGAGAAAAGGAGCAACCTCCGCAGTGATCCCAGCTCAAAACCAACCGTACTTCGTAGCACAGGCATTCTGCCTGTGGGGCCACCGGGCGTCTCGCCCGGTGTTTCGTAGAGCAACTCCTCGCCCCGTTGCGCGAAGCGCCCGTTGCCCGTCCCAGCGCCGCGCCCAAAGGCCATGACCTTTCTCATCCTCACCTCGCTCCTCAAGATCGTCGGGATCGTTTTCCTCGTGATCCTGCCGATGGTCTCCTACGCAGTTTATGCGGAGCGCCGAGTGAGCGCGCTCATCCAGGATCGGCTCGGCCCGAATCGGGTCGGGCCCGCCGGACTTTTCCAGCCGATCGCCGACGCGATGAAATTTATCCTCAAGGAAGACTTCACCCCGGCGACGGTGAATACCTTTTATTACTGGCTCGCGCCCTGTCTCGCGATGGTGCCGGCGATTATGACGATCGCAGTCGTGCCCTTCGGCAGCACCTTGTTCGGCGTGCCAATGGTGATCGCGGACATCAACGTCGGCGTTCTCTACGTTTTCGCCATCGCATCGTTAGGCGTATACGGGATTGTCATCGCGGGCTGGTCCTCGAACTCCAAGTATCCCTTCCTCGGCGGAGTGCGCTCCAGCTCGCAAATGATCTCCTACGAGTTGTCGCTCGGACTGGCCGTCATTCCGATTTTCCTTCTCGTCGGAGAATTGCGCCTGACGACGATCGTCCGCTGGCAGATCGAGAACGGCTGGCTCATCGCGCCCTTCATCGGGCACTGGAGCGACGGCTGGAAATGGCTCCTCACCATTCCCATGTTCATCGCCTTTGTCGTTTTCATGATCGCGATTTTCGCGGAAACGAACCGTCTCCCTTTCGATCTGCCGGAAGCCGAGACGGAGCTGGTCGGCGGTTATCACACCGAATACAGCTCGATGAAATTCGCCCTCTTTTTCCTCGGCGAATACGCCTCCATGATCACGGGCTCGGCCATCATCGTGACCCTATTCCTCGGGGGCTGGCATCTGCCGTTCCTCTGGTGGAACCCGGGCCACGGTTTTCACTGGGTCCTGGTCGATGGTTCGTTAGGGGGATGGAAGGGAATTCTCGGGGGGCTTTTTAACATCTTTACCTTTTTTGCCAAGGTCGCGCTCCTCCTGCTGGTTTTCATGTGGGTGCGCTGGACTCTCCCGCGCTTCCGTTACGATCAGTTGATGCGGCTCGGCTGGGTTTTCTTTTTCGAGATCGCGCTCGCGAACATCTTCCTCGCCGCGATCATTGTAGCGGCCATGCCGGCATAACTCTTCCTCTTCCGCTTCCTCTTCCTCTACGCTCAACCATGTTTCACCACGAGAGACTGCACGTTTATCAACGCTCGCTCGAATTTGCGAGCTGGTCTCAAACCCTGATCGATTCAGTTTCGAAGAAAGTCACGACGCGAGATCAGTTGGAGCGTGCCGGCGACAGCATCGCCCTCAACATCGCCGAAGGGAATGGCAAATTCTCAGAAAAGGATCGGGCGCGGTTCTTCCAAATTGCGCACGGTTCCGCTTTGGAGTGTGCTGCTTGTCTCGATCTTTTCGTCGCCCGTAAATGCTGCGAGGCGGACACGATTGTCGAGGGCAAAAATCTTCTCGAGGAGATCGTGAAAATGCTATTCACAATGCTCGATCGGCTCGGCTGCCGGATTGCGGAGGATCAGCCCAGTTACGGAGCGAGAGCAGAGGAAGCGGAAGAGGAAGAGTAGATCATGGCCATCACTGTCCCGCGTCCCAGCCTAAAATGGTCGGAGAAAATCTATTTCCCGGCCATCCTGAGCGGGATGGCGATCACTTTTCGTCATCTCAAGAACATGCTCACCGGCCGCACGCGCGTGACCATGCAATACCCGGAGCAGAAGTGGGATGGCCATCTGCCCGAGCATTACCGCGGCGCGCCCGCGCTGGTGAAGGACGAGCGCGGGCGGGTGCGCTGCGTCGCCTGTCAGCTGTGCGAATTCATTTGTCCGCCGCGCGCGATTAAGATTGTGCCGGGGGAGATTCCGTTAGGCGATAGTCATGCCAGGGTCGAAAAATATCCGGAGGAATTCGACATCGACATGATTCGCTGCATTTACTGCGGGATGTGCGAAGAGGTCTGTCCAGAACAGGCGATTTTTCTGCGAAAAGATTACGCCACTACCGGCTATACCCGGGACGAAATGGTGCACGACAAGCAGAAGCTGATCGAGCTTGGCGGGACCCTGCATGGTCTGATTTTGAAGTGGAATGAAAAGAAGTGACAAATGCCGCGCGACAAGCGACGAGCGGTCAATCCTGGATCGGACGCGTCGCAGCTCTTCCTTCTCACTCGTCACTCGTCACTCGTCACTCTAACCATGCCTTTCTTCTTCTGGTTCTTCGCCATCATGATGCTCGTCTTCGGGCTCGCAGTGATCATCAATCGCAACCCGGTGGCGAGCGCGCTCAGCCTGGTCGTCTCGTTTCTCGGACTGGCCGCGCTCTTCATCACTCTGGGCGCCTTTTTCATCGGCATCATTCAAGTGCTCGTCTACGCCGGCGCCGTCATGGTGCTTTTTCTTTTTATTATCATGCTGCTCGATTTGCGGGCGGAAGAACGACGCAGGACCAACTTCGTCGCGTTCACCGGCGGTCTGCTTGTCGCTCTCATTTTCTTTCTTCAGGTTTATCTCGTGATTGGGCATGTCCGCGGGGCGGATTCGCCGTTTCCATCGATGCCGGTGCCGCGGCCGGACGACGTCCACCGCGTCGGGCTGCTCCTTTTCGGTAGCTATAACCTGCCGTTTCAGATCATCGGCGTCCTCCTCCTGGTGGCGACCGTCGGGGTGATCGTCCTGAGCAAACGGGAGCTGCGCTGAATGGTGTCGTTAGGCGATTATCTCCTCGTCAGCGGGATGCTCTTCGCAATTGGGTTTGCCGGGGTGCTCCTGCGGCGCAATCTCATCGTCATCTTCATGTCGCTCGAGCTGATGCTGAATGCGGCAAACCTTTCCCTCGTCGCTTTTTCGCGATTTCGGGTCGATGCGACCGGGGCCCCCAATTATCACGGCCAAGTCTTTGTTTTTTTCATCATCACGGTGGCGGCGGCCGAAGTCGCGGTCGGTCTGGCGATTATCGTCGCGCTCTATCGCGCGCGCCGCACGACCCACGTCGAGGACGTGAACGCGCTGAAGTTTTGAATGCCGACCGCGCGCCAAGGCACAGCTCTGGGTAGGGCACACGTTCTCGTGTGCTGGCGACCTGGTCGCATCGTCGCGAACTTTCCTGGCAGCGACCGCTTCAATTTTCGATCTGAGAAAATAATCACTTCCGAGGGAAAAGTTCGTCGCGGTGGAACACCGCGACCAGCCCATGAGGAGGTGTGCGCTACCCAGACGTTTGCTCTCCAACCTGAGAGGAGGGATGCGTGAGCTATCTCCCCTGGATCGCCCTGCTTCTTCCCCTCGCCTCTGCGTTCATCATCATGATCGCGACTCGCCGGATGCGAAGTTTGAGCGGCTTCATCTCGGTCGCGGCCGTGCTCGGCAGTTTCATCTGCGCCTGCATTATCTTTTGCCAGAAAACGGCGACCGCGCCTTCGTTCTGGTGGATCAATCTCGGCCCCGCCTTTTCCATTCCACTCGGGCTCACCCTCGATCCACTGAGCCGCTCGATGATCTTCATGGTTACGGGTGTTGGCGCGGTCATCCACATCTACTCGTTAGGCTACATGAGCGCCGACGAGGGCAAGTCGCGCTATTTCGCCGGGCTCTCGCTCTTCATGTTCTCGATGCTCGGGATCGTCCTCGCGAGCAACTTCGTCATGATGTTCATCTTTTGGGAGCTGGTCGGGGTCAGTTCCTATATTCTCATCGGGCATTGGTTCGAGCGCGCGGCCGCGGCGGAGGCGGCAAAAAAAGCTTTTCTCACCAATCGGATCGGCGACTTCGGGTTCATGCTCGGGATTCTGATGACCTGGACGGCGACCGGCTCGTTTGTCTTCGGCGAAATCGCGGCCCGGATGGCGAAGTTTACCGGGCATCCCGGTTATCTGACCGCCGCGGCGTTGCTCGTCTTCTGCGGGGCGGTCGGGAAGTCGGCCCAGTTTCCGCTCCACGTCTGGTTGCCGGATGCCATGGAGGGCCCGACACCAGTTTCCGCGCTCATTCATGCTGCGACGATGGTGGCGGCCGGCGTTTACATGCTGGTGCGGGTTGGCTTTCTCGTCGAAGCGTCGGCTGATGCGCTCAGAGTGATCGCCTGGATCGGAACCATCACGGCGCTGCTCGCAGCCCTGATGGCGACGCAACAGAACGACATCAAACGGGTGCTCGCCTATTCCACCCTTTCCCAGCTCGGCTACATGATCATGGCGGTGGGGCTCGCCTCGGGTGCGGCGGCGATGTTTCACCTCTTCACGCACGCTGCTTTCAAGGCGCTGCTTTTCCTCGGCGCCGGTTCGATCATCTACACGCTCCATCACGAACAGAACATCTGGCGGATGGGTGGTCTGGCGAAGCGGCTCCCGATCTCGTTTTTCACTTTTCTCGTGGGCACGCTGGCGCTGATCGGCTTTCCCGGGTTTAGCGGCTTTTTCAGCAAGGAGGCGATCCTGGCTCTGGCTTACGAGCGCAATCCTGCGATTTTTTTCCTCGGCGCATTCACCGCTTTGCTGACCGCGTTCTATATGACGCGGCTCGTCCTCGTGACCTTTTTCGGAGCGGCTCGGAGCGAGGCGGCGGCGCGTGGTGGCGAATCGCCCGCGGTGATGACGATTCCGTTGATCATTCTCGCCATCCCGGCAGCGTTGGGCGGATTTGGATTTTTCGCGGAGCGTCTCCTGATTTTGCCTAACGAAAGAGAGCGGCTCATGACAGTCCCGGCGGTGGCGTTGAGCTGTCTCGTCCTCGGGGTCCTGGGGGCGTTTGTCCTTTATCGAAAGCCGACAGAGGAGCCGCTCAGCTTTTCGCTCTTTCGAGAGCGTTTTTACCTCGACGAATTTTATCGCTGGCTGGTGCGCTGGACGCAGGGCCTGCTCGCTTCGATCGCCGGATTCATTGATCGCTGGATCCTCGATGGCGCGATCGTCCGCGGGTTAAGCGGCGGGACCTGGGGCGCCGGGTTTCTGCTCCGGTTGCTCCAGGTGGGGAATCTTCAGGCCTACGGCTTTCTCTTCGGGCTGGGTGTGATTGCCCTGATTTATTTCACCGTTTTCCACTGATGCTGTTCTTCATCGTTTTTGCTCCGTTGGTTGCCGCGCTTCTGATTTTGCTCGGAGCATCCCCACGCAGACTTGCCCTGATCGGCGCTGGAGCGACCACGGCAGGGACCCTGGCCGCGTTATTTCTTTACCGGTCGACCCCGGGCGGTTTTCAGTTTGTTACTTCCTTCCCCATCAGCCAAAGCTGGGGCCTCAGTTTTTCGTTAGGGGCGGATGGGCTCAGCCTGGTAATGCTCTTTTTGGCTGCGCTGGTTTTACTCTGCGCGGTTTGTTTTTCTCCGTCACCCCAGAACATGCGGAAGCAGAGTCCTCCAGCGGGAGGCGGTTCCGTTCGTCCAGGGTGGGCCTCAGCCAGAAGCTCGGAACGTTTGTTTTACGCCTGTTTGCTCTTCGTCGCCACGGGCGCGCTCGGCGCTTTCGCTTCGCTCGATCTTTTCTTCTTCTACGCTTTCCACGAGCTGGCGCTGATCCCGACCTTCTTGCTCATTGGAATCTGGGGCTCGGGAAATCGTTATGCCGCGGCCTGGAAGGTGACGATCTATCTCGGGGTAGGCAGTTTCGTCCTGCTCCTCGGGCTTATCCTGCTCTATCGGAGCGTTCCGCCGGCGATGCGCAGTTTCGATATTCGCGCGCTGCAGACGGTCGCAGCGACGGGCGGCATTGCAGCCGCCGCGCAAAACCAGATTTTCCTGCTCCTCCTGATCGGTTTTGGCGTGCTCATTTCGTTGTTCCCGTTTCACACCTGGGCGCCGGAAGCCTATGCCTCGGCCCCGGCGCCAGCGGCGATGCTGCATGCGGGGGTGCTGAAAAAGTTCGGGCTTTACGGATTGCTTCGGGTCGCGCTCCCTCTCCTTCCTCAGGGGGCGGAGCATTGGCGGACGCTGCTCGTTTTCCTTTTGTTAGGCAACATCATTTATGTGGGACTGGCGACGATCGCGCAGAAGCGGCTCGATTGGATGCTCGGATACTCGAGCGTTATGCACATGGGCTACATTTTTCTCGGGATCGCGAGCGCGAACTCGATCGGTCTAAATGGCGCCGTGCTTCTCATGTTCGCTCACGGAATTTCGATCGCGCTCCTTTTCGGCCTGGCTGGGGAAATTCGTCGCCGGACCGGCACGCTCGTCTTCACCGACCTCGGCGGCCTCGCGAAGTCAATGCCCTTTGCCGGGCTCGCTTTCGGCGTTGCAACCTTCGCGGCAATTGGACTGCCTGGGTTCGCCAATTTTGCAGGTGAAATCATGATCTTCTTCGGCGCCTTTCGCATCGCCGCGGACTGGGACGGTTTTCACCTTTTCCAATTCGCGACCGCGCTCGCGCTGTGGGGTGTGGTCATCTCGGCGGTTTACATGCTCCGCGCTTATCGGGCGATTTTTATGGGTCCGACCGCGGCCCAGCTGGGCAATTGGACCGACCAGCGGGCATTCGGCCCGAGTCTGCGCTGGCCGGTGGTGCTCCTGATGGCTGCGCTTCTGATCGTCGGATTTTTCCCAAATACAATTGTGCATCTGCTGCGTCCGGCGTTCCCGCCGGCATTGGTCGAGAACACCCGATGATCTCCGCGCCCGCGCTCGAAATTGCCGTGCTCGTCTGGGGGCTGGTGCTCCTGATGACGGACACTTTCTTCGACCGGATCGAGAAACGCGCCCTCGCCTTTGCCGCGATCGGTGGCCTGGGGGTGGTATTGTTAGGCAGCTTTTTCCTCGCCCCGCCGCCGCTTCCGGCCGCCTCCGGTTTTTGGAGTTTCTACACATCCGATCCGCTGGCGATTTTCTTTAAACGGTTCGCCCTTGTCACCACGATCGTCGTCCTCGTGATGGCGATCGATTACGTGCCGGCAATCCAGCGCGCGCTGCCGGCTGCAAATCCGCGCGCCGGCCTTGGAGAATTTTTCACTCTCCCGCTTTTCACCTGCGCGGGTTTGATGTGGATGGCGTCGGCGGTGGACTTTGTCATGATCTTTGTCGCGCTCGAGCTGGTGACGATGTCATTCTACGTCCTTGTTAGTTTTACGCGGCGTAATCCGGTTACCCTCGAAGCGGGCGTGAAATATCTTATCCTTAGCGCTCTTGCGACCGGTTTCCTCGTCTATGGGATCACCTGGATTTTTGGCGCGACCGGCGAGACGAACCTCGGACAGATCGCAAGCGTCCTGGCAAGAAACGACTTCGAACGGATGCCGCTGCTTTTTGGGATCGCGCTCGTTCTCGTCGCCCTCGGTTTCAAGATCGCGGCCGTGCCTTTCCAAATCTGGGTGCCGGATGTTTATCAAGGGGCGCCCACACCGGTGACCGCGTTGCTTTCCGTCGGCTCGAAGGCGGCAGGCTTTGTCGTTCTTCTGCGGGTGTTGACGCCGTTTCTGATTCTGCCGGAAGTGGGCCGGCTCCTCGTGGGCGTGACCGCGGCGACCCTGATCTACGGGAATTTCGCCGCCCTCCCCCAATCCAACCTGAAAAGGCTGCTCGCCTATTCCAGCATCGCGCACGCGGGTTATCTGCTGATCGGCGTCGTGACGCTCTCGGGAGCCGCGGTCGCGTATTATCTCGTGGCATATCTCCTCATGACTCTGCTTTCCTTCGCTGTCCTTATCGTGGTCGGAAACACCGCCGGCGAGCAGATCGAAGACTATGCGGGTCTGGCGAAATGCTCGCCCTTCCTCGCTTTCTCGCTCCTCATTGGAATGATCTCGCTTGCGGGAGTTCCTTTCACCGCTGGTTTCCTGGGAAAATTCTTCATCTTCGACGCCGCTATCCAGACCCATCAATTCCTCCTGGTGGCGATCGGCGCGATCACGGTTGGTTGCGGCTTTTACTATTACCTCAAGGTGGTGCGCGCGATGTATTGGTTGGAGCCGGTCAAACCGGAGCCGGTGCCGGTGAGCCGGCTTTCCCGCCTAACGATGTCGTTGTTGATCGCAGCGATCGTCATTTTCGGAGTTTATCCGCAACCCATTCTTGACGCCCTGCGCTGATGTTCGCGCTGCTTCAGCATCTCTTCCATCCGATCCATTGTTATGCCCTGTGTGCCGTCGCGCGTTCCGGTGCGCATTTGCTCTGTGAAGGCTTGCGCGCCACTCATCGGGCCGGACGCCCGCTCCAATATTTTCATCAGAACCTGGCTCCAAAGTATGCCGCGCGCTACGGTCTGGATGCAGTCGGGCAATTTTCCCAATACGTGCGCGGGATCGTTTCCGCCACCGCCACTTCCAACGGCGTCTTCGGCTTTCGCAGCGAACCGTGGGACATGAACCGGCTGGTGGAGCGGCTTTCGGGTTCCGGTCAATTTGGAAAAGCCGACGCGCCGGAGAATGAACTGCTCCGCTCGGCTTTTCCGCGCCTGCGCTGCGTCCAGCTCACCCGCGAGAACAAGCTTCGCCAGGCTGTCTCGAAAGCGCGCGCCATGCAGAGTCATCACTGGCTCGCGACGAAGGAAAAGAAGGTCCCAGGCGAGCCGCACTTTGATCCGGCGCTCATCGCGCAGTGCGAGCACGCGGCGAAACAGGCAGAACAAATGTGGGACGCTTTTTTCCGGCGCAACGGGATCGAACCGTGCCCCGTGACTTACGAAGAGCTTTGTCGCGATTATCCGGCGACGGTTGCGCGCGTGCTCGATTTCCTTCAAATCCGGCCGCCGCGCGGTTTTGAGCTTGGGCCGCCGCAGACGATTCGGCAGGCGGACGCGACGAGCGAAGAATGGGTGCGGCGTTACGCCGAACTTCAACTGAGCAAAGACCCTCTTCCGCGCACAGATGCGGCCGAGCGCGGCCCGCCCTGCTGAGCTGCTGGAAGCTTCGCGCCGCTAATCGCTCAACTCGACGTTCCAGTACGCGAGATCGACAAAATGCCGCCAGCTCTCGTGCGCCTGACTGCTGAAGGTGAGGTGCACGAACGGCCGCCACTTCGGCCGACGCGGCTTGCGAATGAGGTGCATGCCCGCTTCATGCGGGAGGCGGTTGCCCTTGCGGGTATTGCAGGGGATGCAGGAACAAACCACATTTTCCCAGGTCGTCAGGCCGCCCTTATCGCGCGGGAGGACGTGATCGAGATTGAGCTCATGTCGCTCAAACGCTTTCCCGCAATACTGGCAGGCATTGGCGTCGCGCTCGAAAACATTGTGCCGGGTGAACTTCACTTCCTTTTTCGGGAGGCGGTCGAACAGAAGAAGGACAATGATGCGCGGGACCCGGATTTTCCAGGAGATGGTGGTGACCATCTCATGCTCCGCCTCGGGGGCGCTGAGGGAGAAGTCGAGCCAGCTGCCGAAATCGTGGGTGGCAAAGTTGTTCTCTGGATCGGCCCAGACAACCTGGGCATGGCCCTGGTAAAGGAGGGAAAAGGCACGACGCGCCGAGCAAACATTAACCGCCTGCCAGAGGCGGTTAAGAACCAGAACCTGATTTTCGAGTGGCGAGTGCAGAGGTCGCTTCGGGCCAGCCTAACAATGCCGCCCGAATTGGCGCGATAGTACCATCCGGGTTTTTCCTTGTCAATGTAACGACGAGGTGACATCGGCCGGCAGTTCCGGCAGACCCGACCCTCGGTAAAAGAAGCTCCAAGATGAGGTTGCGCCCACGCGATTCGAACGCAGCTTTGTCTCTTTCGCCATGAATCGAACCTATTCTGTCCGTCGCACGATTGCTTCAGTTCTTCTTCTCAGTTGCATATTTCTGCTCCTCCCATTCGCCGACGGGCAGCAATTGCCCAGCACTACCCGCCTCCTCCGTTTCCCCACGACCAACGGCGACCAAATCGTCTTTTGCTATGCCGGCGAGCTCTACACCGTCGGAAAAGATGGGGGCACGGCCCGGCGCCTAACGAGTGGTCCCGGCTACACTTCCTTCCCTCATTTTTCGCCGGACGGGAAACAGCTCGCCTTCACTTCTCAATATGACGGCAACACCGAGGTTTACGTCATGCCCGCAGAAGGCGGCGAGCCGAAACGCCTCACCACCACCGCCACTCTTGCGCGCGACGACATTTCCGATCGAATGGGCCCGAATAATCTTGTCATGGGGTGGAAAAACACCGAACCCCAGGTGGTTTTCCGCTCCCGCCGCACCTCGTTCAATTCTTTCATCGGCGACCTCGAGACGGTCGGGCTGGATGCCGAACTGCCGAAACAATTGCCGGTCCCGCGAGGCGGCTTCATCTCGTTTTCGCCGGATGACTCGAAATTTGCTTACAACCGTGTCTTTCGCGAGTTCCGCACCTGGAAACATTACCGCGGCGGTATGGCCGACGACATCTGGATCTATGATTTGAAAACCCAGCAAACCGAAAACCTGACGAACAACCAAGCGCAGGACATCTGCCCAATGTGGGGACCGGATAACCACATCTATTTCCTTTCCGATCGCGACGGCCGGATGAATCTTTTCTCAATCGATCTGGCAAGCAAGGAGACCAGGCAGCTCACGACCTTCAAGGACTTCGACATCAAATTTCCAACCATCGGCAAGGACTCGATTGTCTTCGAGGAAGCCGGTTATATCTGGCGCTACGACCTCGCGAGCGGCAAGTCGATACCGCTGCCGATCAGCATCAAAGAGGATTTTGCCTCCGGCCGCGCGCAATTTCTCGATGCCTCCAAGTACGTCGAGTCCGTCAACCTCGCTCCCGACGGGCAGCGCGCGATCGTCGTTGCCCGGGGCGATCTTTTCTCCGTCCCGATGAAGGAAGGAACCTCCCGCGCCCTGGCCAAAACCTCGAACGCGCACGAGCGCGACGCCACCTGGTCGCCGGATGGCAAGTGGATCGCCTATAACTCGGACGAATCCGGCGAGAACGAGCTTTATGTTCGCGCCCAGGATGGCAAGGGCCAATCTCAGCAGCTTACCAGGGGCGCAGATACCTATTACTATAGGCCGATCTGGTCCCCTGATAGCAAGAAATTGCTTTGGAGCGATCGGCTCCAGCGGCTTCGTTATGTGGATGTCGCAAGTAAAGCCGTCATCGAGGTGGCGCACGACAGGGTCGGCGAGATCGAGTCCTACGATTGGTCGCCCGACAGTCAATGGCTCGCCTGGGGACAGCCGGAGGAGAACGACCAGTCGCGAGTCTATCTTTATTCCCTCGCAAATAAGAAAACGACCCCGGTGACTGACCCCTGGTATGCTTCGGGGCGGGTGTCTTTTAGCGACGATGGCAAATATCTCATGATCTCATCGGCGCGCGATTTCAGCCCCACTTTTAGTGAGGAGGAATTCGAGAATATTTATGTCGACATGCAGCGCCCTTACTTTGTGACTCTGGCGAAAGAGACCGAGTCACCCCTTGGGCCCCGGAGCGACGAAGTGGGCAAGAGCGAAAAGAAGGAAAAAGACAAGGACAAGGAAGATAAAGAAGGAAAGAAGGAGGAAAAAGCGAAAAAGCCCGTCACGGTTAAGGTGGACACCGACGGGATTCAGGATCGGATCGTTGCGGTGGAGGTGACGCCGGGGAATTACACCGGGCTGCGTCTGGTTGACGACCGCCTTTTTTACCTCCGGCGAACCGTTGGAGATAATACTGGTGAGGATGACGAGGCAGGTCCCGGGGAGCGGAAATGGCATCTCTGTTCGTATAGCCTTGAGGATCGCAAGGAAACCGTCCTGGGTGACGTCAATAGCTACCAGATCAGCTTCGACGGAAAGAAGATGCTGGTGAAGATCGAGAAGGAGTATTCGATCATCGACCTGCCGAAGGACAAGCTCGAGACAAAGGACCACAAACTCGAGCTGACGGGCTTGGACGTGATGGCCGATCGCCGGGCGGAATGGAAACAGATTTACTATGAAACCTGGCGGCAAATGCGCGATTTCTTTTATAACCCGAAGATGAACGGGGTGGATTGGAACGCGATGCGCGATAAGTACGCCGCTCTGCTCCCCGACGTGAATCATCGTAATGACCTTACCTACATCATCGGTGAGTTAATCGGTGAACTGAATAACGGTCACACCTATGTCGCAGGCGGTGAACGACCCGAAACTCCCCGGGTCAAACTCGGTCTTCTCGGGGCCCAACTTTCCCGCGACCCGGCCAGCCGGGCCTATCGGATCGATCGCATTTTTCCCGGCGAAAACTGGGATAAGGAAACGCGCTCGCCCCTGACCGCGATCGGGCTGAACCTTAAAGCCGGCGATTACATTCTCGCGGTCAACGGCACGCCGCTTTCCACCTTGCCCAATATCTATGACGCGCTCATCGGCACGGCGGACAAACAGGTTATCCTGCGGGTTAACTCCAAGCCAACTGATGCCGGCGCGCGCGACATTACAGTTGTTCCGACGGCGGATGAGTCACCCCTCTATTATCTGGCGTGGGTGCAGCGCAACATCGATTATGTCAATCAAAAAACCAACGGTCAGGTGGGTTATCTTCATATTCCGGATATGGGCCAGGAGGGACTAAACGAATTCACCAAACGTTACTTCCCGCAGATCCGCAAGAAAGGCCTGATCGTGGACGTGCGTGGCAACGGTGGCGGTTTCGTCTCACCGCTGGTGATTGAGAGGCTGCGGCGTGCGCTCGTCATGGTAGGAATGTCGCGCAATGGGATCCCGCAAACTGACCCACCTCAGACTTTTCTTGGGCCGATGGTTACGCTCATCGATGAGTTTTCCGCCTCTGACGGCGATATCTTCCCCTATCGTTTCAAGACCATCGGGCTGGGCAAACTAATCGGAAAGCGAACCTGGGGTGGAGTCATCGGGATCCGCAATTCATTGCCCTTGATCGACGGCGGACAATTCTTCAAGCCGGAGTTTGCGCCCTATTCGAAGGAAGGCAAAGGCTGGGTTATCGAGGGTCATGGGGTCGAACCCGACATCGTGGTGGACAACGATCCTGGCAAAGAATTCAAAGGCGAAGATCAGCAGCTTGATCGGGCGATCCAGGAAGTTCAGGCTGAGATGAAGACGAAGGGTTACGAGTTACCGCCGATTCCGCCTTTCCCGAACCGCAACCCGGCCAACGGCGGGAAAAGCACGCCGGAAGGAGGCTAATGTTTTTGCCGAATCAACGAGTAGTTTGTGTTGACGGGCGATTTCCGCTCGGGATTGAGCGGCTTTACAATGAGCTGCCCAAGGAAGGTGTCACTTACACGATTCGTGATATTGTTCCCGGGATAGGTCTAACTGGCGACGAAGGTGAGATCGCGGTTTATCTCTGCGAGATCAAGGGTCCGCTTAACGCACAGGGAATCGAACGCGGATTTCGGGCCGATCGTTTCGCGCCGCTGACAACGACGGAAGAACGAGCGGAAGAGGAAATTTTCCTCGGTCTACCAGAGATGTCTCCCGCCTGAACCACGGCAGGCCTGATGCGAATCTTCATCTGGCTGCTAGTTCTGACTGTTGTACTCGGCCAGTCGGGCGGTTCGATCGCGGGCGAGTCAGCCGAAGGACAGGTCGCGCGGGTGGCCGGGCTGTGGCGGCGATTTTTGCAAAGTGAAACCACCTAAAGGAAGCTCCCGCCTGGTGCGAGTAAGTCGCTCCGGCATTCATGGCAAGGGAGTCTTCGCGCGTTGCGATATTCGCAAAGGGGCGTGTATTATCGAGTACACAGGTGAGCGTCTTCCCTGGAAAGTGGCCCAGGATCTGCCGCCTCATGACCCCGATGACCCTTATCATACCTTTCTCTTTTCCCTCGAAAACGGACTGGTCATTAACGCCGGCGTGGGGGGTAATGAGTCGCGCTGGATCAATCATTCCTGCGCCCCTAACTGCGAGATTCGAGAACGTCGCGGGCGGATTTACATTCACGCCCTGCGCAATTTGAAAAAAGGCGAAGAACTTTTCTACGATTACAACCTGGAGCCGGCCGACCGGCGGACAAAAAAGCTGGAGCAATTCTTTCGCTGCGATTGCGGCGCGCCGAACTGCCGTGGCACGATGCTCGAGCCATTGTAGCCGGGGGGCGGTGACCCCGGCCGCCCAGGCTATCCAAATGCCGGAGTCATCGCCCCCGACTACAATCGCTAGACTTCGATCGTCTCGCCGATCTCCGGCAGGAGTAATTCCTTGTCGCCGGCCTGGGCCGTCTTCAGCGCCGTCGCACGATCGAGCTTGATTGGCGGGAAGGTATCGTAATGCACCCCGACGATCCTGGTCACTCCGACGAAGTTGGCCGCGTGGACGGCATCATCGATTCCCATGGTATAAAAGTCGCCGATGGGAAGGACGGCGAAGAGCAGCTTGGTTTGCTCCCCGATGAGTTTCATGTCGAGAGTGAGGGCTGTGTCCCCCGAATAATAGAAGCCGCCGTCGCTGGTTTCGACGACAAACCCACAGGGACTTCCGCCGTAACTGCCATCGGGCATCGAGCTGCTGTGGATAGCCGTCGTCAATTTCACCCGGCCGAACGGAAAGCTGGCCGCTCCGCCATGGTTCATCGCCTGGACGTTCTTCACTCCCTTAGTCTCGAACCAGGAGCCGACTTCAAAGGGGGCGATCACGGTTGCGCCTGTCCGTTGCGCGAGCTCGACCACATCCGCGACATGATCGCCGTGACCGTGCGAGACGAGAATGAAATCTGCCGCGATCTGCGCGAGGTCGATTTTCTTTGCCAGCGGATTGGGAGTGATAAAAGGATCGAAAAGCAGATTCTTGCCGCCTGCGACAACCGCGAAGCAGGCATGTCCATAGTAGGTCAGTTTCATGAGGCTATTTAACGATCCCGGGGCGACCCTGCAACGGATGGCGAGGGCGAAAGTTGTGCTCAATGCGCCATCGGTCGCGGAGAGTCGATCGCTCCACTTGCGGGAGCGAATTCCTCGTTCAAAGTTGGGCCCCATGAAGCCGAGGAGTGCTGAAGATGAAACGAAGGGCCTGCGCTACTTCCCCCGGCTGCTGGATAAGATACGGCTCCATGCCGCAGGAAAACTGGACCCGGAGTATCAGGAAAATTTGGGCCATGGCGCCGATCGTCGCCTGGTCAAATTTTTGCGGGTCGAATACGACAAGCTCTGCGATCGCGTGCGCAAAGGCGGGAGTGACGAGGAAATTTTGGAATGGTGTTACGTCAATGGCCATCGTCTCTACAAGAACGACATTGAGATCTGGAATGGCTTCATTTCCAAGCTGGGCTGGAATGACTTTGCCTCCAATCACCTCGCCAAATCGAAGACTGCCGCCGGGCTCTCGAGCCGGGACGATATTCAAACCCTGGCGCAGCTTTTTGACGTCGAAGAAGGCCGAAAGAAGTAGCTCCCTGAGCAGCCGGGGCCAGTTAATCTCAGCGGTACGGACGAATTGTCTTGCTTTGTGACAGGAGCATCTTTACAAAGATTGCTTCTATGGACAAAAATCACATCACCAAAGTCGGGCCGCTGCGGCGGATCCTCTTCTTGCTCTTACTTGCCGCGGCTCTTGCGGCAATGATTGGCGCCGTCGGTTCACTCCGCGCCGTCAATCGACCAGACCAGGCGGCGGCGTTAAAAAAGATCGCTCCCTGGGTTATCCAAAACACAGCCAATGGCAAAGAAGCTGAGTTCATGGTTATTCTTGCCGACCAGGCCGACTTGAGCGGCGCAGCGCTCCTGCCAACGAAGGCGGAAAAAAATCGCTTTGTGCGCGACGCACTGTGGAACAAGAAGCAGACGACCCAGGGCTCGATCCTGACCTGGCTCCAGAACCGCAAGCTTGAACATCGTTCCTATTACATCGTCAACGCCGTCTGGGTGAAAGGGCGCTATGAAGACGCGCTCGCACTGGCGTCTCGAACCGATGTGGCCAGGGTGGAGGGTAACCCGCAAGTCCGGGGTCTCCCTGAAGACGTGAAGGAAAGCTCCGCTCCTTCTCAGCCCTCCGCTCCAAATGGAATCGAACCCGGCATCTCGTACACTCACGCCCCTTCGGTGTGGGCGGAAGGTTTCACCGGCCAGGGAATCGTCGTAGCAAGCGCCGACACCGGCTTTCGCTGGACTCATAATGCGATCAAGCCGCATTACCGGGGCTGGGACGGTGTCAACGCAGACCATGATTTTAACTGGCATGACTCGATCCACTCCGGCGGCGGCATTTGTGGGCACGATTCGCCGGCGCCGTGCGATGACTTCTTCCACGGCAGTCACACCCTCGGGACCGCAATCGGCGATGACGGCGGGGTCAACCAAATCGGTATGGCACCCGGCGCGCAGGCTATCGGTTGTCGCAACATGAACGTTGGCGTGGGCCAGCCTTCGACTTATCTGGAATGCATGGAATTCTTCCTCGCTCCTTATCCAGTGGGTGGCGATCCGTCGCAAGGCGATCCGACCAAGGCCCCGGATGTGACGATTAACTCCTGGGGCTGCCCAACCTCGGAGGGTTGCTCGGCGCTTACGCTCCAGGCGGGCGTGGAAGCGCAGCGCGCCGCTGGCATCTCGATGGTGGTCGCCGCGGGTAACTCCGGTTCGAGTTGCTCGACGGTGACCGATCCCCCCTCGCTCTATGACGCGAGCTACACAGTAGGTGCTTTAAACACCAGCACTGACACGATCGCCAGCTTCAGCAGCCGCGGGCCGGTGACGGTCGATGGCAGCATGAGAATCAAACCAGATATCTGCGCGCCGGGCACCAACACTCGCTCGGCCAGCAACAGCTCCGACACCGCCTACACCTTTGCCAGTGGCACTTCCATGGCCACTCCGCATATCGCCGGCGCGGTCGCCCTGCTTTGGTCGGCGCATCCGGAATTGAAGAACAATCCCGACGCCACCGAACCGATCATAAACGATACTGCCGTCCATATTTCATCGACGGCTTGCGGCACCTCCGGCCCGCCGAACAACGTTTATGGCTGGGGTCGGGTCGATATCCTGGCGGCGGTGGACTCGGTGATGACCGATACCGTGACCATCACCAAGGCCGTGTATTCTACCTCGCGTAGTCAGCTTACTGTGCAGGCGACCGATTCCAACGCGGACGCGGTCCTGACCGTCAAGGTGACGAGTTCGGGCGAAATCCTCGGGACGATGCAAACCCGGGGCGACGGTAATTACCGCCTGAAGGTCCTCGGAATTGCGAACCCGGTGAACATCACCGTGACGAGCAACCTGGGTGGGAGCGCCACGGCCGACGTTAGAGCAAGGTAGCGCTGCCCTCTTTGGCCGGGCGGGTTCCGGCTTTTGCTGAATTTGATGCGCCGCTTTCTCCTTTTGGGGAAAGCGGCGTTCATCTTTTCCCATTGCCAAAAGCCGGCGAGAGATACGGCGTTTCTCGGTGTGCCGGTTTTTTGCGGAAATAATCGAGCGCCCGGGCACGAAATTTTCTGCTTTTTGTCTTGTGCGCGTACTGATTGCCGATGATGAGAAATTGTTCTCGAGCGCGCTCGCTGAAATGGTCAGTTCCTGCGGGCACGAGGTGGTGGCGATTGTCCATTCGGGCCTCGACGCCATTCGCGCTTATCGCCAGCAGCGACCGGATGTTGTGCTGATGGATTTCGCCATGGCCCGACTCAACGGGCTCACCGCCTGCCGCAACATCTTGAGCGACGACCCGGAAGGCTGCGTTCTCTTTCTTTCCGGTCTCGGCGAACGCAGCGAGCTGACCCCGGCGCTGTCCGGCGCCGCTGCCGTCCTGCAAAAACCGATCGAGCGGGCTCGCCTCGATCAGGCGTTAAGCGAGATCTCGCTCCGCCGGCAAGCGGCAAAAAGATCAGCCGGCCCGGTTGGCTCGCAGTCTTGAGAGCGAGCGCGCGGTTATTTCTCGTAGTCCACGTGCCGGTGGCGTGGCGGCTGGTGGGCAGCGCGCAGTTCGGTGGCCGAACTATAGGCGGAGAAGCGAAGCACCGTGCCGCGAGGTGAGAGCAGGACGTAGAGTTGCTGCGCGTCGATGTCGAGGCCACCGATGAACGACCCGATCAAAGGGAGATATCCCTGCCATGGGATCGGTCGCGAGCGGAACCAGTCGAGTTCGACCTGGCCGCGAATGTCAGTCCGGCGCGTGGTAGGCGTGCCGAAAAGCCGGACCAGATCCGTCTCAGTGGTCTGGCCCACCTGGATTTGATTCACGCTTTCCTGGGTGATGGCGGGCGGAAATGCCCAGGTCGGGAAAGAGGAGCAAATCAGAATCGCGATCGCAAGCAGCTTGGTCTTCATCTTCGGCCCGGCATTTTGCACTAAAGCCGGCCGGGATGCACGCAAATCATTTCTCCCCTCCAATGGCCCTAGAAAGCCCAGAGCCCCTGGGCAAAGCGCCCTGTGTAAAGCGCCAGGTAGAGGATCGACCAGAGAGTCACGACGGAGAACCAGAAGCGTCGTCCGGTGCAACCAATGGCCAGGAGAATGAAAAGCGGAAAGAAGGTAAGCGCATAACGCGGCACACTCAGGACGAACGCGGTGCTGTTAATCAGCAGCCAGTTAAGGGTGATCCAGACCGAGTAGGAAAGTCGGAGACGAAACCAGCAAAGCACAGTCGCGGCCGAGATTAGGAGCACCGCGATAAATTCATTGAGCCCTTCGTTAATGTTCATCCCGAGGGCGCGCAGCCAAACGTCATGCACCCCAAACCAGGGCGAGGCAAATTGCTTGAACCAATGTTCCCGCATGATTCTGGTGAAGGCGAAGTAATCACCCGTGACCACATGGTTGAGCCAGAGATAGGCCAGGAAGCCGACCGGCACGAGACCGAGCCAGAGCCAATGCCAGTTCCAGCGCCGGCGCTCTCGCCATTGCAGGATTACTTCGGTTAACAAAACCGGACCGAGAATCAGACCATTGACTCGGGTTAGCGAGGCCGCCGCGCCGAGTAAGCCTGCCAGGGCCCAACGATTCTTGCGCGCTGCGAGCAGACCGCCAAAAGTCAGGGCCAGGAAAAGACTTTCCGTGTAGGCAACGTGCAGAAAGAAACTGGTCGGAAAGATAAAAAGAAACCAGACCGAATTCCGGGCGACCTCTTCGGACTCGTCACAGCGGACAAGCTCGCGCAAGGCCAAAGCCGCGGCGACCGAGGCAATCGCGGAAACGACCAGCGCCGCCGCCATGTAGTCAGGCACGAGCCAGGCGGCTCCTCGCACCAGCCAGGGATACAAAGGAAAGAAGACTAACGATACCCGGCTGTCTCCCACCGCCGCGTAGCCATGCTCCGCCAGCCGGAGGTAGTGGAGTGAGTCCCAATGGTTCCAGATTTCAAGCCAACTGGGATGCGAAACACTCATGGCCGCGACCGCTTGCACGCCAAAGGTGAGGATCAGCGCTTTGATTCCCAGCACCAGCCCGATCGTCGGCCAATCCCATTGGCGCAGACGTTCCCACCACTCCTCGTCCCAATCTTTTCGGATTGGTTGGGCAACCATGCGATCAGAATTCACCTTTGCTCTTTGGTTCCGTTCGGTCCACATCGATAAATACCGCGACCAGATTGCCGATTGTGCCTTGCAAGACAAGCGGATAAAGCATGGCTATGATTCGATCACCTCGCACCAGGCGCCGGCGCACTTTGCGCGTTGCCTTTTGGGCTGGCCTGGTAATTTTTCTCTTCGTCGCCTGGGCGGTGATGATTCGCATGCCGGGCCAAAACTACAATCGACCTGTGCCGCCACTTACCGCCGAAGAGAAGCCATTGCGCGAGCAACTCATCGCCCATGTCAGAAAACTGGGCGGCGAGATCGGCGAACGCAATCTCGCACATTTCCCGCGGCTGGAAGCGGCTGCCCAATACATCGAGGACCAGCTTTCCGGGTGGAAGGTGCGCCGCGACAGCTACGAATTGCAAGGAAAGACCTGCCATAACATCGAGGCGGAGCGGCCGGGAACATTATCCGAGATTGTCCTGATTGGGGCGCATTACGATTCCGTTCCCGGCTCGCCGGGAGCGAACGACAACGGCAGTGGGGTGGCGGCGCTTCTCGCCCTTGCCCATCGCCTGAAAAACCAGCCTAACGAGAAAACGTTGCGCTTTGTCGCCTTTGTCAACGAAGAACCGGGCTTTTTCCAAACACGAGCCATGGGGAGTTATGTGTATGCCGGCCGTTGTCGGGAAAGAGCCGAGCGCATTGTAGCGATGATCAGTCTGGAAACCATCGGTTACTTCTCCGACCAGCCTGGTTCACAGAGTTATCCGGCTCCCGGGCTCGGCCTGATCTATCCTCGCACGGGCAACTTCATTGGCTTTGTCGCCAACCTCAAATCTCGCGCTCTGCTCCGCGCCGCTCTCGACGAGTTTCGCCGCCAGGCCCAGATTCGGTCCGAGGGCGCGGCCATGCCGGAGTTCATTCCCGGCGTCAGCTGGTCCGATCAATGGTCTTTCTGGCAACATGGTTACCCCGGCATCATGGTGACCGACACCGCTCCTTTTCGCTATCCTTACTATCACACCGCTCAGGATACGCCGGATAAGCTTGATTATGACTCGATGACCAAAGTTGTTCTGGGGATGGAAAGCGTTATTCGCCGCCTTGTAAGTAACACGCCCTAACCTGCGTTGAGCCGTTCCTATCACGCTGTAGCGGGAGTCGCTGTCCCCGGCCCGACCGTACACTGGTGCCAAATGAAGAAAACCAACCATTGGGCGGAGTTACTCCCCGACTATAACCGGTTTCAGAAATAGAGTTGTAGGGCGTTTCTGTGAAACGCCACCCAGTGGTCCGGCGAGGCATCTGCCGCAGATGCCCTACAATTGGCTGGAAAATCATTTTTGAAACCGCTTCTAACCGCCCCCCGATTTTGGAGGAAGCGAATCGATCCCGCGCAGTTTTTCCGCCGCGCGGGCCACCGCCTCCCGGGCCCGAGCGCGCGGGCCGCTTGTCTCGATTTGAATCTGGGAAATGGCGCGATCCATCGCGCTTTTGATGCTCGCAGCGGTGCCGCCTTTCTCACACTCGCGCACAAGCACGCCTTCCAGCCGCGCGATGACCGCGTCGACCGTATGGCTTGGATTCACCTCGGGTCGCTCATGCTCGATTGCACTGTAGACATCAATTACCTCCTCGCTGTGCGCGCCCCATCGCAGCACCTGATAGAAGAGCGAGCCCTGGCGGTCCCCTTTGAAAATAAGATCGATTGCCGCCGCCACGAGCGAAATCGGCATGAGTGCAAAATCGCGCACGTTGTCGAGCAGCATCTTGAGTTGGAAGACGAAGACGTCGCGCAGGAATTTCCAATGGTCGTTCTCCTGGCTTGCGGGCGAAGTCACGGGCTGGTCGGGCAAGGTCATCCCCTACCTTAAGTCCTGGTTGTGAGATGCAAAGTCGCCACCATTAGACGCGCGCCACCGCGCTCATTGACAGAGAAAGCAAGCCTGCGGTACTGGTGAGGCATGGGTCGGCTGGCGCGCCAATGCCCGGCGAGTGTCGTCGCGCTTCTTTTGCTCCTGGCTGCGGGCCGCCTCAACGCCGGCAGGCCGGCGCCGCCTGAGAGGCCGTTTGTCTGGCAGTTGATCGATCTTCCAGTGCCCTTCTACCTGATGGGTACGATGCACAGCCTCAATGGTGAGGATTACCCGCTCTCATCGGCTTACCGTCAGGCCCTAGCGAGCGCGCAGCGAGTCGTCTTCGAATACAACCCGCGCCAGCGCCAGTTGCTCGCCCGAAAGTTTCGCGAGATCGCTCGTTATCCAGCTGGCAAGGAGATCGAGACCGAGCTTTCCCCAACGACTTTCGCGCTTTTGAAAAAGAACATCTGGCGATTTGCCACCGATGTGGACGCGGTGAGGAAGTATCGACCCTGGGCAATCGCCCTGCGTCTCCTGAGTCGACAACGTTCCCTCAGCCCAGCCGACCCGCGCAGTATGGACCTTTACCTAACGACAGAAGCACAGCGCGCCGGGAAAGAGATGGGAGGACTGGAAACGGTGGAAGAGCATATCGCTTTCTGGCAGGAGCTTCTCGAACGCGACGGCGAAAATCTCCTTCTCTATGTTCTCACTCAGAGCCAACGAACCACACCGCTAATCGACAAAACACGCGAGGCCTGGCGACGCGGCGACGCCGCCGCGCTCGCCGCCACAACCGCCCGGCTGCGGCAGAGTAACCCGGCGATCGCGCACAAGTTACTCGATCGCCGGAACGCAAACTGGGTGCCGCGGATCGAGGCCGAGATGAAAACCGGCAAACCAACCGTGATTGTTGCCGGAGCGGCCCATTTCATCGGGGCCGACGGCGTGGTCGAGCTCTTGCGCGCTCGCGGTCACCGGGTGAACCGACTCTAACCCGCTGACGCGCTTGCGAACTCGGTTTGGTTCGTTGCCCGAGGTGGCTTAGTCGCCGCCTCTTACTAGAGCAATAAATCCGTGCCGTTTACCGTCAGGAGAATCGTACTTGCCGCAGATCTCCCCCTGGTTATTAATGTCGGTAAATTCGGTGAAGGTCGCGCCTGGATAAACAAAGTAGGCAAATCGATGTGAGGCGCGCAAAAAGACCGCCTGGGTGGGAGCATCGAGATCTGTGACAAATCCTACCATGCGTCCCTTATCGTCCACACCAAACATACCCGTGTTCCGGAATTCTGGTGACTGAATCGGCCAGATGAGTTTGCCATTGGCGCCGCGCAGGAAACTGTATTCGATCTCAAATCCGTGGACTGCGACTGCGCCGCCCACCACCTGGTTCAGACTGTTTATCGAGTAAACGTCGATGATCGCCTGCCCGGCAATATCGAACATGGTGAGGGTTCCGTCGATACTGACGAAACCTTGGTCGATGGTAGTTCCGGAGAAGTTCCCGGCGTCATTCACCCCCCTCACGAGAGTGTTAGGGGTACCGAGATCAAAGTTAGTGAAGGTGGAACCTGAGAGAAAGAATCCGTGATAACTGCCATCCAGAAGATAACTGCCGCACATGGTTCCAGTGTTATTGATGTCTGAGAGATAGGTACTCTGGCTACCGGGGTAGACAATGGGGTCGCTGAAGGTGCCGTCGGCAAAACGGATGAAGCTTTGGACCTGATTGAGTTCATTCGTAAATGACCCGATCACCGTCCCGCGTTCGTTGATCCCGCTAGGGCTTGTACTAAGGGCTCCGGGATAATCGAAGGTAGTCAGGATCTCAAAGGTCACCTCGCGTGCAGCCAGCACTTGCCCGGCGAAGAACAACACACATGCCGCCAGAAATAAAGCAGACTGTTGTCTCGATCTCATGCTTACTCCACTAGCGATCTCCCCGTCGCATGTCAAACTTGCCTGCCCCGCGGCAAATAATGCGCTCGCATCCAAGCATTTAAACGCGACCCGTGGAACCCGGCCCCGACCAGCTCCGACGCGACAGCCCGACATCCGAATCGTAATCCTGTTCGATAAATGCCCAGCAGGGCACGTTGGCTTTGCTTCGAAACGGAAAGAGGCGCGATCAGTCTTCGCTCGGCGCCGTGGTTACTTTTCGCGCGCAGGCTAAATAATTCAGATCCTGCGAAAATTCAACGCGCCAAAAACTTTCTAGCTGTATAGTTATTACGAGACAGAAGACTAAGAAAAGTCGGAAGTCGAAAGTCAGAAGGTAGATGGACGAGGCGGAAGGAAGAGGCTCGTCGCTTCCGAGAAATGAGTTTAGCCGGGGCAACCCCCCGCTCACTCCTTCACAAAGGTGAAACTGTCGCTCACCTCGGCGCCCGGGAACGTGCCGGCATTCCCCGTCACGGTATAGGTTCCCGCGGCCACGCCGCCCGCAATTTTTTGTGTAAGACTTCGGCGGAAGCTGCCGCCCGGCGGCAATGTGCGCGAGAAGCGCTGCACGATTCGGTTGGTACCCGGGCCAGTAAGACTCACCCAGATATCGAGGGCGCGCGTCTCATCGCTGTCGTTAGTCAGCTCCAGGTCGTAGCGAAAGCGGCCGCCCTCGGGTGGAATCACAATCGGGGGATCGCGTGGGGTCAGGGTGAGAGTGAGAGCATTTTCCCTGGCGCCAAAAAAGATGACGCCGTAACCCGGCTCGCCCTCTGTGAACTGCGGCGCGCCAATGATCAGGTCGCCCAAACCATCCCCGTCGAGGTCGCCTCCACTCACCGAAAACCCGAGCTGGTCGCCCGTTCCACCCGTCACGATGAAATCCGCATCAGCCGGCCCGATTGTTCCTGCAAGGGGACCAAAAAAAGTGTAGGCGCGTCCGGCACGGCCACCGCCGGCGCCGTTGTCCCACGCACCGATGACGACGTCGTCAAAGCCATCGTCGTTGAAGTCGCCCACGCCAGAAACCGAGACACCGAAAAGGTCCTCGGCCGCTTCGCCGATCAGAATCGCCCCGGCATTGGCTGCCTGGATGTCGCCCGCGAGAGGTCCGTAGAAAACGTAAGCCTTGCCCGGTTGCCCATTGCGAAAGAGTTGGTCCGCGCCGACAATGACGTCAGCGATGCCGTCGCCATTCACGTCCTCAGCTCCGGCCACCGATCTGCCAAACCCATCGTTGTCCTCCTCGCCGAAGAGAATGGCGTCCGCCTCGGTGGCGATCATCGAGCCCGCCACCGGACCAAAGAAAACATAGGCGCGGCCAGGGCCGGACCCGTTGAGAGGAAAACGAGGCGCGCCAATGATCACGTCGTTGACGCCGTCCTCATTCACGTCTCCCGCCGAAGCTACCCAGGCACCGAACGATTCATTGGAAAAGCTGCCCGTAATGATGGCATCGGCGCTTTGCGCAGTGCGCTCCCCGGCCAGAGGACCATTGAAGATGAATGCCTGACCTTGAAACGAACTGCCGGCGGCATCGGTCCCGAGAATAATGTCGTCAAAGCCGTCCCCGTTCAGATCACCGGCCGGGGAGACGGCGCGACCAATCTCGTTGAACGCTGCTCCCGAGATAATCGCGTCAGCATCGGTCGCCGTAAGCGCCCCGCTGAAAGGACCGTAAAAGAGAAAGACCCGACCCGACTGAATTCCTCGAGTGTCGTCGCTGCGCGCGCCGATGATCACGTCGTCGAAGCCATCGTTGTTCACATCGCCGGCACCGGCAACCGAAAACCCGAGGTTATCACCGAAGTTCTGCGCCGAGATGATCGCCGCCGCGTCGGCCGCATTGATATTGCCGCTGAAGGGACCGTGAAAGAGATAGGCGCGTCCGGCAAAGCCGGCGACCGCGTCGCTCGAAGGCGCACCGGCGATCACATCCTGGATGCCATCGCCATTCACATCGCCCGCTGGCGCCACGCGCCACCCGAAGTCATCGTCGGGGCCCTCGCCGGTGAGGGTGACGTCGGGCGGGGGATTCGTCTGTGCGTGCAGGTTAAGTGTCGGCAGGGCCAGAGCCAACCCCAGACAAAGAATAGCCAGCACGCCGTCGATGCGATTCGTTTTCATAAGTCCTCCAGTTGAGAGCGAGCGAAATAGCTCTCGAGACAACGAGAATAGCAATCCGGCAGAGTTCCCGGCAATATGCGTTTCGTAACACCTCGGTTACGGAGTTGACTCAAATGAAACGGCCACGCCCGGTGCGCGTCACCCGACAACGCTCGCTTATAGCCAAACAATGACCGCTCGGGGGGTAAAACAACGGCCTCTCGGCTTCAAGCAATGATGGCTCCAGCTGAAGCAATGGTCGCTGCGGATCGAGCAATGGCGGCTCTGGCTCGAAGCCGCGAGCGGGATGAATGGCGGTCGACACGGTAGCTTAAAGGCATCGAAAATCTTCCTAATCTGGCCAAAAGGAGATGAAACGGCTTCTCGGGGAGTCCTGCCAGGGTCGCGTCTTTTTACTATTTGACAATTGCTTCACCTAAATGCGTAGACCGTTTTGCAAAGAATCTCGCTCTTCGTGGCGACTGCGGAATGTCAAAATGTTGAGGGCGTGTTGCCGAAACGGAACGGGCGCCAAAAGCGCCGGAGGCGCGTCATGTTTATAGCTCCCCGGTCGATCACTCGCACTAGCTCCGGCAGGAGCGACATGTAAACTCCGAGAGCTACATGCCGCTCCTAGCGGAGCTAAAGACAAACAATAGGCGCGTGGCTACAAGCATGTCGCGCCTCTGGCGCTATACGGACAGTTCTTTTTGGGCAACACGCCCTTGAGACGTGACCCCGACCGCTGGCCCGACCGGCGGCTTTCCCGCACTTATCAAGGCCCCCTCAGCCGTCGACAAAAGCGAAATTATGAGGCCTGGGTAGTCCCGATATCCCCTTACCTAAGCCTTTCAGCCTTAGAATTTTGGTTGAGTCCGCTTCCGAAATCATCCCGCATCGCTCTCGGGTTCTCCGCAAAAAGGTAACAACTCTGTAACTTTTTCCTGCTCTTCTAAGAGGCCGCCGCGACCTACTGCTGCGACATCGAGCGCGTCATCAACCCTGTCTAAGTCCTATGAAACCATCTGCGGCGGTTCGAATAATTGGCAGTTCCATCCTGATCTCCCTCGGCGGCCTTTGTGCCGTCCTCGCGTTTGCCGGTAGTCAGCCTGGCTCGCTTAGCCTCGAGAAGCGAATCGCTTACCAGCGGCGTCTGGAAGAAGTTTACTGGCGACATCGGGCCGCCGCCCAAATTGGCGGTCAGGTGCGACCCTTCACTAAGGTGATGCCGGACGTGGCGATTCGCGAGAAGGTCGAGGACACGCTCCGCAAATCGGCCGCGCTGGAACGCTACTGGCATCGCCCGGTCACAGCCGCCCAGTTACAGGCGGAAATGTCGCGTATCGCGGCCGACACGCGCCAGCCGGCGATGCTGCGCGAGATCTGGCAGGCACTGAACAATGACCCATCTCTAATTGCAGAGTGTCTGGCCCGGCCGCTCCTCGTCGAGCGCGAGTTGAGTTCCTGGTACGCGCGTGACGAGCGTTTTCATGGAGAATTGAAGTCGCGCATCGAGAAGGAGTTACTGGCAAACAATGGCCGCGGGTTCGATTCACTCAGTGGCGAGTTATGGGAGCGCCAGGTCGTAAGAACGGGCAACAGCGGGACGAGTAAGTCGCCGGTAGCGACTGACAAGAGTGATGAGCACGCCAGGAGGTTAGGAGAACCGCAGTGGCAGCAAATGATCGATCACCTGGCAGCCGCATTTGCTGAGAGCAAATCAAAGGGAGCTACTACGGCCGAGAATCTCCCGGTGAGCCGCACTAGTTCCTTGCAGGAAAGTGATTCGGAGTTCTACGTCCTGACCTTGCGCGAACGCAGCGAGGATCGCTTAACCATTGCGACTAAGAGTTGGCCCAAGCAAAGTGTGGATCTTTGGTGGCAAAGCGTTCGCAACCAACTACCGCTGACGCTCGAAGGTGAGGGTGATGGCGGGCAGTCTTATAAGCTACCGAAGATCGCGCAATCGGCGGCTGACGATACCTGGCTACCAACTGCCGCGCCTCTTTCGCCTCGCGAAAGTCACAGCGCGGTCTGGACCGGCAGCGAGATGATCGTCTGGGGCGGGTTTTATAATCCTTCCAATTTTACGGACTATTTTGTCACGGTGGGGGGCCGTTATACCCCCGCGACTGACTCCTGGCATCTTACTAGGGTGGCCAATGCGCCGACTTGGCGGGAGCGGCACACGGCGGTCTGGAGCGGGACGGAAATGATCGTGTGGGGTGGCTATGGTGGCGAGACCGGCACCGTCAATACGGGGGCGCGCTATAATCCCGCAACCGACGCCTGGACTCCTACCAGCATGACGAATGCCCCCGGCAAGCGCAGTCGGCACATCGCCGTCTGGACTGGAAGCCGCATGTTGGTGTGGGGCGGCCGAAGCGGCGACTTTGATAGCTCCACGATTAACACAGGTGGCAGCTATGACCCGGTTTCGAATAGCTGGACCACGATCACGACGACGAACGCACCGGCGGCGCGAGAATATTTCACCGGCGTCTGGAGCGGGACGGAGCTAATCGTGTGGGGCGGTTACAATGGCCAGAGCGGGACGACTGTTAACACGGGCGGACGTTATAACCCGCAAACCGACACCTGGCAGGCGACGGCGACTGGCCCGCTGGCGAAGCGTTACGCGCAGAACGCCGTCTGGACCGGAACGCGCATGCTGGTGTGGGGCGGGGCGTCCGATTTCTTCGCCATTCAGCGCTACAACGACGGCGCACTTTACGACCCGGTAAGTAACACCTGGACGTCAATCAGTACGACGGGCGCGCCCAGCCCGCGCGATGCCGCGGCAGCGGTTTGGACCGGGACCGAGATGTTGATCTGGGGCGGCGAGGACGACGCGAATCGCCTGCGAACCGGTGGACGCTACAACGTCGCGGCCAATACTTGGCAATCGCTGAGCACGGTCGCCGCACCCCAGAGTTCGGTGCTCATGTCGGCAGTCTGGACCGGCACGGAGATGATAATTTGGGGCGGTCAGGAACCAACGCTGGCGGCGGACATTAACACTGGCGGCCGTTATAACCCGCAGACCGATTCCTGGGTCTCGGTGACGAATCCGCAAAACGGCGGCCCCCGCAACGAACATCCAGCGGTTTGGACGGGGAACGAGATGATTGTGTGGGGGAGTTATGGTCCCCTAACCTCCCCGACTAATACCGGTGCGCGCTATTTTCCTGCCACAGACAGCTGGTTAGCTACAAGTTTGGTCAATGTTCCGAGTAGACGTTATGCGCCCCAAGGAGTGTGGTCCGGCGCGGAGATGGTGGTCTGGGGCGGTTGCAGCGATGGCTTTTGCGGGACGCCGCGGCTGAATACGGGCGGACGCTACAATCCCGCAACGAACTCATGGCGGCCGACCAGCACCACGAATGTGGCGGAAGCGCGCTACTGGTTTAGCGCCGTCTGGTCGGGCACGGAAATGATTGTCTGGGGTGGGTGCGACGCGCAAACCTGTGGACCAGGCGGTAACTCCGACCGCTTTGGCCTTAACAATGGCGGCCGTTATAATCCAGTGACTGATACCTGGACCCTCACAAGTCTGACTGGCGTGCCAAGTAGCCGATGGTTGCCAAACGCAGTCTGGACCGGGAGTGAGATGATTGTCTGGGGTGGTCTCAATGGGTTTGGTCCTTTTAACACTGGTGGGCGTTACAACCCGGTGACCGATTCCTGGCAGCCGACCTCGACGGTCAACGCGCCGACCGCGCGCGATCTTGCAAGTGCGAGCTGGACTGGTAACCGAATGATGATCTTTGGCGGCTACAACAGCTTGCTCGACGAAGATTTCAATACCGGTGGTCTTTACGATCCAGTGCTCGATACCTGGACGGCCACGAGTCTGACCGGGGCTCCAAGCGGCCGAACTGCTCCTACTGCAGTTTGGACAGGCAGCGAAGTCATCATTTGGGGCGGGGCTGCCGGCCCGAATCACTTGATTGATGCCGACACCGGCGGCCGATTCGACCCTGTGGCGAACACCTGGCGACCTACGAGCACAATCGAAGCGCCGAGTGCGCGTGACCTGCACACAGCGGTGTGGACCGGGAGCGAGATGATTGTCTTCGGAGGCGAATCATGTGCTCGGTGCGAGCCGGTGCTCGACACGGGCGGTCGCTATGCCGTTGCCAGCGCGCCGGTGGCGACCGTCGCGGTATCGCGCAAGATCCATGGCAGCGCGGGCGCCTTCGATCTGGTGATGCCTCTAACAGGCACGCCTGGAATTGAGATGCGAACCGGAGGCGCGACGAATGATCACGAGTTAATTGTGACCTTCAACAGCGATGTCAGTGTCACAGGCAACCCGCAGGCGGCTGTGACTTCCGGCGTCGGTACAGTCGGCTCCAAGGGTGTCAGCAACGGCGGGATCGTAACTGTGAGCGGTAACCAGGTGACCATTCCTTTAACCAATGTAGCTAATGCACAGACGATCGATGTGACTCTCTTCGGGGTCGATAATGGTAGCGGCAACTCCGATGTTACGCTGTCGGCCAGTTATCTCCTCGCGGACACGGTGCCCGACGGCGTCGTCAACCAGAGCGATAATCGGGAGACGCGGAATCATCTTGGCCAGACAACCGACGCGACGAACTTCCAGTTCGACGTAAGCCTGAATGGGAGCGTGGACAATCGCGACCTGCAAACCGTACGCCGGAATCGCGGCAGCACACTGCCGCCGTAGCTTGGCGGTGAACCAGTTGCAAGGGGCGGCTGTGAACGACCGGCCGGTGCCTCGCATTCCATTATAAGCAACCTCTGGCAGTGATTCGAGCGGGCCAAACAAGAGCGCGGCCCGTGTTGCTCGCTTTTTTGCTTGACGCTTCTTAGCGAAGCTGAAAGCCTGACCTTGCCGGCCGCGTGTTCGTTAGGCGCTCTGATTTGCACCTGGCTTACCTCACGCAGGTGCAAACCGATGAAAACCCTCCTAAATTTCTTTTTCGGGGCGGGATTGGCACTGCTGCAACCGTGCGCGGGCGCTTCCTTTGAGTTTGAAGCGACCGGCAGCCTCGCGACGGCTCGCGCAGTCCACACCGCGACCTTATTGTCCAACGGCAAGGTGCTCGTCGCCGGGGGAAGGGATCAATTCGCCAACAAATTTGCCAGCGCAGAACTCTATGACCCAGCAAACGGAACCTGGGCGACGACCGGCAGCCTCATCGCCGCCCGCTCCACCCACACCGCGACGTTCCTACCCAACGGTAAGGTGCTGGTCGCCGGCGGCTACGGCACCGACGGCCTTCCTCTGCCGAACGCGGAGCTTTACGACCTGGCGAGCGGAACCTGGGCGGCCACCGGTAGTCTTTCTTTCGCTCGTGGCCATCATACGGCCACGTTACTTCCCAATGGGAAGGTGTTGGTGGTCGGAAATGTTGCCCCTTGTGAACTCTACGACCCAGCCATCGGAACCTGGACGCAGACCGGCAGCGTCCACACCTCGCGCGTCGAGCATACTGCAACCCTGCTACCCGACGGAAATGTGCTGATCGCCGGAGGTTTCAATTCCGGGAACACCGATGTTTTCGCGAGTGCGGAAGTGTACGATACAGCGAGCGGGACTTGGACCGAAGTGGGCAGTCTCGCCAGCAAACGGGGCCTCCATACGGCTACCTTGCTGCCGAACGGCATGGTGCTCGTCGCCGGCGGGGCTGATTTCGACGTTCATGAGAAAGCCAGTTGTGAGCTCTACGATCCAGCGACCGGGACTTGGCAGAGCACTGGTAATCTCGCTACCGCACGTTTCGTCCATGCGGCCACCTTGCTGCCCAACGGCAAGGTGCTGGTCGAAGGCGGTGAACAATTCCCGGACATGCCCATGGCGAGTGCCGAACTTTACGATCCGGCAACCGGGACCTGGACAACCACCGGCAGTCTCGCTACGGCACGCAGCATCCACACGGCAACCTTGTTGCCTAACGGCAAGGTGCTCGTTGCCGCCGGTTCCGGGGGAGCTCCGGTCGGTTTTTTAGCGAGCGCGGAACTCTTCGATTCGGCGAATGGGGCTTGGACGGACACCGGTAGCCTCGCCACCACACGCAGTAATCACACGGCGACATTGCTGCCCGACGGCAAGGTTGTTGTCGCGGGAGACTCCAAGATTACGGAAGTCTACGATCCAGAGACCGGGAGCTGGACAGAAACTGGTCGGCTCGCGGCTCCGCATGCGGTGCAGACTGCTACCTTGCTGCCAAACGGCAAGGTGCTCATCGCGGGAGGCTACGCGAACTGCTGCGCCACCAAGAGCGCAGAACTCTACGATCCAGCGAGCGGAACTTGGAAGACGACCCGCCACATGGCCACCCCACGCGTTGGTCACACGGCAACGTTGCTGCCCAACGGCCAGGTGCTCGTCGCAGGCGGTTTCACGAGCAGCGCCGAACTCTATGATTTTGAGACCGGGAATTGGACGACGACCGACAGCCTCGCCAGAGCACGCGAGTATCACACGGCGACGTTGCTGCCCAATGGCAAGGTACTCGTCGCAGGCGGTCACAATAGGGCCGGCGGTCTTGTGAAGACTGCGGAACTGTATGATCCCGAAACCGGGACCTGGACAACGACTAATCATCAGGCCATCGCACGCACCGCTCACACGGCGACGTTGCTGCCTAACGGCAAGGTGCTTGTCGCAGGCGGTGTCGGCGAGGGTGGCGTTCTTGTGAGCGCAGAACTCTATGATCCTGAGACTGGACGTTGGATAGAAACCGGCAGCCTTGGCACCGCGCGCACTGGTCACACAGCGATGCTGCTGCCTAACAGCGAAGTGCTCGTTGCTGGTGGCGTCGATATTAGCGGGCAGCTTCTCGCGAGCGCGGAACTCTACGACCCAGCAAGCGGGATCTGGGCGGAAACCGAGAGTCTCGCCACTGCACGCGTCGATCACACAGCGACATTGTTGGAAAATGGCCGGGTGCTCGTTGCAGGCGGCCGTACCCCGAGTGCCGAACTCTATGATGTTGACCTCGGCTTTACGAGCGCATGGCAGCCGCAGATAAACACCGTCAAGATCCGCGGAGACCGGTTTCAACTTACCGGCGAACATTTCCAAGGCATATCTCAGGCGTCGGGCGGTGGGACTCAGGACTCATCCAGTAATTACCCGATCGTGCAGTTACGCAGCATCGACAGCAGTCAGGTTGCTTTTCTTCCCGTGGATTCAAGTCGCGGCTGGTCGGACACCAGCTTTAGCTCCAGCACCTTCACCGCTTTTCCTGCCGGGCCGGCGCTGGTGACCGTCTTTACCAATGGTATCCCAAGCGACGCGAAAGATCTAACTCTCACCCAACAATAAGAGAGAGTAACTGGCGCTTTCACGATTCAAACGGCGAGTCTCGAAAGATGCTTCAGAGGAGTAGCGGGAGCTGAACGCCGCCTCGTCACCCGGCCAGTCGCTTAAATAAGCCGGCAACGCCGACCAATGGCGGGTACGTCTCGAAAATTTGAGCCTTTCAGATTTTGAACGCCGCGCCTCCTTTTCCTGCGTTGCGGTAGCTTTCAGCGTCTGAATGGTGCTTGCCTTCCGTAGGGCAAATTGTCATCCTGCCCGCGGCAGCAGCGAAAAACGAAAGGAGATCAATATGATTGGCCGTGTTCTTGCGTTCCTTTATGGAATCGTCGCCTATTGC
>Ga0081539_10000956_pt1 | contig 54160 bp, 64 predicted proteins | sample TabmetS4T2R2_FD_71023 | JGI IMG/M metagenome (GOLD analysis project Ga0081539, IMG submission 71023) | Tabebuia heterophylla rhizosphere microbial communities from the University of Puerto Rico - S4T2R2 | ecosystem: Host-associated > Plants > Roots > Rhizosphere ...
CCCGTCACGTCGGCGCCCCTCACGTTGATGCGCTGCGGCGCGGACGAAACGGTCTGACCTTCTCGTCCGCCGCCCGCGACTTGAAGGTCGTAGTCGCCGTCGGCGATGCCTTCGAGCGAGAAGGGGCGTTCGGTCGTCGCGCCGGGCGAGACCCAAGTGTTTCCGGCGTTGATGCTTGAGGCTGCGTAGTAGAGCGTGACGCCGAAGGACGTGTTCGCGTCGGTCGCGGCGGCGGGCAACTCGACTACGCCCGTGATGCGGTGGCCCTGCTCGTCGCGGTAGCGTATGTCAATCCCCGTCGTGTCCTGACCCGCGCGGACGGCGACTTCCGAGGCCGTGTCGCGCGTGGCCGAAGGGTAGAAGACGGGAACATCGGTGTCGTAGCCCGCGCCGGGGCCGAACGCCCACGGCGAGAAGCCTCCGGCGAGGACGACGTAGATGCCCGGCAGTAGGCCGTAGATTCGATAGACGCCGCGGTCGTCCGTCTTGTCTTCGCTCGCGTAGGATGCGTTGGGCGGGGCGGCGCGACCGTCGAGGTCGCGCACGCGGTATGCGCGCACGCTCATAGCGACGAGCGGTTCGCCCCGCGAGTCGGCGACGGTGCCGGTGACGACTCCGCCGCGCACGAGGCGGACTGTGGCCGTGTCGCCGGGGCGGTACAACGTTCCGGCGCGACCAGTCGAAGGGTCTATTTCGGGGACGAGGCCGGGGAGCGACGCGCCGACGACGTAGAGACCGGGTTCGAGTCCGCCGAGCGTGAAGTTGCCTTCCTCGTCGGCGGTCGCGGTGTGCGGCGCGCGCTGGCCGGCGCCGAAGGTGCGCGGCGCGGCATAGACCGTGAGGCCCGCGAGAGGCTCGCCGCCCTCGCCGACGATGCGGCCCTTGATAGAGCCTGTGGCGACGCGTCGCGTGTTGCGCGTCGAAGGGTCGAGCGTTGCGACGCCGCTTGCGCCCTGTTGAGGGGCGGGCGTAGGCGAACTTTGCGCGCGTGCCGTTCGCGCGCGTGGCGCGGAGGCGAGCGCGAGTGTGAAGAGGAAGACGAAGCAGGCGGCGCGTTTAGTCAAGTCGGTCGAAAAGAGAGGGGCGCGGCGCGGCGTGGAAAATTCGTGAGAAGAGTTCACGGCCTGCCTCCTCTGTTGTAGGGCGCGGTGAAGTCTATCGAGAGGGTGACGTTCATCTCGCCGCCCTCGGCGAGCGAGACGCGCTGCGGGTTGCTCTGGTAGAGCGCGCCCGCGTAGAAGACGCGCGCACGGACTTCGTACTCGCCCGCCGCGAGTCCTTCGAGGATGAAGCGACCGCGCGAGTCAACTTCGACCGTGCGTCCGCCCGCGTCGTCGTTGCCGGCGAGAACGCGACGCGCGAACGCGATGACACGCGCGCCCGCGGGCGGCGTGCCGTTCGCGTAGTTGACCTGACCGCGCACGACGCCGCTCCCGTATGCGAGCACGAGGCGTACGCCCGCGAGTTGCGCGCCGTCGGCCAAGTCAATCCCGCCGCTCGCGTTCGCGCCGTTCACCTCTACGCGCGTGAGCGTGAGCGCGCCCGCGCGCGGGTCGGCGAGCGAGAAGCGGAGTTTGCCCGCGCGCAAGCCTCCGATGCGGAAGTTCCCGTCCGCGCCGACCGTGATTGCGCGTCCGTAGTCGGGCGCGAGCGTCTGTGCGTTTCTTTCGACGAAGGCGTAGAGCCTGAGGCCGGAGAGCAGACGCGCGGCGGTCGCCCGGTCGTTCACGCCTTCCAAGCGCACGACGCCGGAGACGGAAACGCCGCGCCGCAGTCGGACGACGAGTCCTTGCACTTCCGAATCCTTTATGTCGAAGACGGCGGCGTCGCTGTAGAACTCTGAATCTTCGCGCGTGAAGGCGAAGACGGCGTAGTGGCCGGGCGCGAGTCCGTCGGTCTGAAACTCGCCGCGCGCGTTCGACACCGCGCCTCCGCCGCCGTAGGTCGAGATTCGACGCCCGTCCGGCGCTACAAGACCGTAGCCCACGGGGACGTTCGGCACAGGCTCGTTCGTGTCGGCCATAACGAAGCGACCCGAAGCTCTGTAGGTCTTGAGCGCGCGACCGACCGTTATGTCAACGTCGGTCGCTTCGCCGCCCGGCGCGAGTTCGACGACGCGCGCGTCCGCTTCCTCGGTCGCGTCGGGGTAGAACGTCCGGCGATAGACCTTTCGCCTGCCGAAGCCGAACGAGCCGCCCTCCTCGCTCGCCCCGACGCTCACGCGGTAGCGGCCCGGCGGCAGCCCGTAGAGGCGATAGACGCCGCGGTCGTCGGTCAAGAGTGCGCGCGGGTCTGTGAAGCCGCGCCAGTTGAAGGGCTTGTCCTTGTCGGCTGAGGTGAGCACAACCTGCTCGGCGATGACGGCGTTTCCGTCGGCGTCCGTGACGCGACCCGTTATGACGCCGCCGCGCTCGACGCGGAAGTCAATGTCGGCGACTTCCTCGCCCGCCGAGAGGTTCAAGGGCTTACCCGGCGGCCAGTTGTCCGCAGCGTCCTGCACGACGTAGAGCGGCGCGAACAGAGAAATCTGGTAGCGACCGGGCTGGACGTTTGATATACGGTAGCGACCCTCGGCGTCGGTTCGCCCGCGCGCGATTGTGCGGAAGCGCGTCGAAGGGTCTGCCGGCATTATCAACACGGAGACGCCGCCGACGCCGCGCTCGCCCTCCGTCACACGGCCCGCGACCGACGCGGGCGCGGCTGTCTGCGCGCGCGCCCGCGCGCCGACGCACACGAGCGCGACCAGAAGAAGCGCCGTTTTCATCAACGATTTCAGAAACGCGACCTTGATTAAATGTCTCTTGAGCGGGGCGCGTGTGAGCATGGACGGCATTTCCTCTCTGGCGTGGCGTGCGCGCCGGAAAGCGTACAACCGTCGCGCCGGAGCGCGCAAGGGCGGGATACAGTACAGCGAGCCGCAAGCCTCGCGGGTTAGATACAGTACCGCGAGCGGTAGCGAGCGGGTAGTCTTAACAGAATAAGCTTTGTTACGAACTACCCGCTCGCTACCGCTCGCGGTACTGTAATCTCGCCGCGCGCCGCTTTTGCCTTTTCGCTTTTGCGTTTCTATAATCTCGGCCCGTTATTTTAAGACGCGCTCGCCCGTAGATTCTCAAGTCCCACATGCGTCCCGAACGGAGGTTTCGATGAAAAGCATCTCACGGCTGCTCGCGCTCGCCGCGCTGCTGCTGCCGCTCGCAAACATGACGATGGCACAAACCAACAACAACGACGCGACACCTAACGCGCCCGCGCCCCCCGTCGCAAAGAAAGTCCCGCACACGACGACAGTCCACGGCACGACGCTTTCGGACGACTACTTCTGGATGCGCGACAAGAAGAACCCGGAAGTTATCGCCTACCTCGAAGCCGAAAACGCCTACACAGCCGCAATAATGAAGCCGACCGAGGCGCTTCAGGAGAGTCTCTACAAAGAGATGCTCTCGCGCATCAAGCAGACCGACGCGAACGTCCCCTACCGCGACGGCGGCTACCTCTACTACACGCGCACCGAAGAGGGTAAGCAGTATCCAATCTACGCGCGCCGCAAGGGGAGCATGGACGCGCCGGAGGAAGTGCTGCTCGACTTGAACGAGATGGTCAAGGGGCATCCCTTCATGGCAATCGGCGACTTCGACGTCTCAACCGACACGAACCTCCTCGCCTACTCGACCGACTCCACGGGCTACCGCGAATACACGCTCTACGTCAAAGACCTCAAAACGGGCGCGGCGACGAAAATCGCGGAGCGCGTCTCAAGCATCGCTTGGGCCAACGACAACAAGACGCTCTTCTACGTAGTTGACCACGCCGTCAACAAGAATCCTTACCAACTCTACCGGCACGTTACCGGCAAATCGGGCGCGGACGAACTCGTCTATGAGGAGAAGGACGAGATGTTCGGCATCGAAGTCGAGCGTTCGCGCTCGCGCGGCTACATCTTCCTCACTTCCGGCAGCCACACGACGAGCGAGGTGCGCTACGTCTCCGCCGACAAGCCCGGCGAAGAGTTGCGCCTCATACAGCCGCGCGAGGCCGGGCACGAATACTACGCGGATCATCACGGCGACAAGTTTTACATACGCTCGAACGAAGGCGGACGCCGCAACTTCCGTCTCGTCTCCGCGCCGGTCTCATCACCCGGAAAGGCCAACTGGGCTGAGGTCATCGCGCACCGCGCGGGCGTCATGCTCGGCGGCGTCGAGTTCTTCCGTAGCTTCTACGTCGTCTCCGAGCGCGGGAATGCAACGCCCGTCCTGCGCGTCGTTGACTTCAAGTCGGGCAAGTCCGCGAACATCGCTGTCCCTGAGCCTGTCTATTCAATCTCGTTCGGCGTGAACAAAGAGTTCGACGCGTCGAAAGTTCGTTACAACTACCAGTCGTTCATCACGCCCAGCTCGGTCTATGACTACGACGTGAAGACCGGAAAGAGCGAACTTTTGAAGCAGCAACCCGTCCTCGGCGGCTACGACCCTTCGCTCTACAAATCCGAGCGCATCAACGCGACCGCCAGCGACGGGACACGGATTCCCATCTCGCTCGTCTATAAGAAAGACCTCAAGCTCGACGGCTCGCGCCCGCTCCTCTTGGACGCCTACGGCTCATACGGCATCCCGCGCAACGTCAGCTTCAACTCGAACCGCCTGTCGCTCTTAAACCGCGGCGTCATCTTCGCCACCGCTCACATACGCGGCGGCGGCGACCTCGGCAAAGAATGGCACGACGCCGGAAAGATGATGTCGAAGAAGAACACGTTCACCGACTTCATCGCCGCCGCCGAACACCTCGTCAACCGGAAGTACACTTCGCGCGAGCGTCTGGTGATTACGGGCGGAAGCGCGGGCGGGTTACTTATGGGCGCGGTCACGAACATGCGTCCCGATCTCTTCAAGGCCGTCGTCGCATACGTCCCCTTCGTTGACGTAATCAACACCGAACTCGACGACACGCTGCCCTTGACGGCGGGCGAGTGGGAGGAATGGGGCAATCCCGTCAAGAGCAAGGAGAATTTTCTCTACATGCTCTCCTACTCTCCTTACGACAACATCGTGGCCAAAGACTACCCGGCGATGCTCGTCAAAACTTCTCTGAACGACAGCCAAGTTCTCTTTCACGAGCCGACGAAGTTCGTCGCCAAACTTCGCGCGATGAAGACCGACAAAAACCCGCTCCTCTTCAAGATAAACATGGGCGCGGGCCACGGCGGCGCGTCGGGTCGCTACGACGCGCTGCGCGACACGGCCTTCGACTACGCCTTCATACTGACGCAGGTGGGCATCACGCAGTAGCCGCCTTCGCGGATTTCGTTTGGAAGAATCAAGGAGTTAACCACCGCAGGCACAGAGGACACGGAGGGGGCACAGAGTAATTCAATTCTCTGTGCCCCCTCCGTGTCCTCTGTGCCTGCGGTGGTTAAAGCCCTCTCACATCACGTCTAAGTTGAAGAAAGTCTTAAGTCGAATCAGTCTCTTCCGGCGCGGTTTTTTGTTGACAGGACTCGCGCGCGTTTTTCATACTGCTGTAGTGGCTTGAAGTTTAAGCCGCTACGGCAGTTTCTCTTTACGGCGTCGCAAAATTCGCAAAGCCCTTTTGACGCGAGCGGCGCGACCGTTCTCTCACGAATCCGGCAAAAGACGTTTCGACTTAGACGAGCGTTTATCCAAACGCCCTCGCCCGGCGACGCGCGGCAGTCGCGCGCGCGCCTCGACCAACTCACGGAGAAGCAGTTGTGATGAAAGTTGATAAAGACATCTGGCAGGTTCTGACGCAGGGCGAGGTTTATCAAGCCGACCTGCCGACGCTCAAGCAGTGGGTTGTGGACGGAATCGTCCAGCCCTCCGACAAGGTTCGCAAAGGCAACCTCAAGTGGATCGAGGCGCAACGCGCGCCGATGCTCCGGCGCGTCTTCACGGGCGAGGAGCAGCCGCCGTTTGAGTCGCAGTCAGATTCAGAATCGCATTCGTCGTCTGCCGCCTCGCACGCGCAGTCCGCGCTCGAAGGCGGCTCACACGACTCCGCTTCGCCCTTCGCGTCAAACGCTAACTTGGAAGGCGTCGCAACCGCCGGCGCGGGCGAAGTCTCACGCGCCTACGCGCAAACACCTTCACACGCATTCTCGCAAACCTCTCCGAACGCGTCCTCTCAGTATTCCTCGCAAGCCGCTTGGAGCGGCGCGCAAACTTTCGACGCGCATTCGCACGGCGGACAAACTTGGAACGAGCCTGCTTGGAACACGCGTCCCGGACTCGACTCCGCGTGCCGCTTCCATCCCGTGGAGGCCGCGACGCTCGTCTGTCGCGGGTGTCATGCGACGTTCTGTCGCGCCTGCCCGAATCAAGTCAGTGCGAGCAGCGTCTATCTGTGCCCCGTGTGCGGAAACTTCTGCGACCCGCTCGAAGGACTCAAAGAGCGCGTCTCGCTCTACGATTTTCAGAGCGAGGGCTTCGGCTTTTCAGACTTCGGCACAGCGCTCCTCTATCCCTTCAAACATCTCGCCAGTCTCTTGGGCGGCGCGCTCCTCTACGCGTTTCTTCTGCTCGCCGGAATGCGCGCGCAGTTTCTAGCTTCCGCGCTCCTGTTCGGCTGCATCTCGCTCGTCATACACCGCGTCGGCAACGGCAAACTCCACCGCGACTTCCTCCCGGACTTCGCCGACTTCTCCTTCTGGGACGACGTGCTCGTCCCTTGCTTCCTCGGCCTTGGAGTGACTATCGCCACGCTCGGCCCAATCATCGTCCTCTTCATCGCGCTCCTGTTCGGATGGTTCGGCGGCGCGCAGGCGAACCCGTTCGCGCCCACGTCGCCCCTGTTGGCCGAGCAGCAGCAGAAGGTCGTCGGGCGCGACGACATGGGAGCGCTCGTCAACGGCGGCACGGCTGCTGAGGAGGAGGAGTTGGCGAAGAAGGTCGAGGCGATGCGACCGGGCAGCCGGATTGCGCGCGCGGCGCAATCGTCGAAGGAGAACGAAGACCCGGCCTTCACCGTCATACGCCAGTTGATGGCGCACGCGGGGCTGATACTTCTGTTGGCTTTACTGGCAATCGGCTGGGCCGTCTTCTACCATCCGATGGCGCTTCTGGTCGCGGGCTGGACGGAGAGTTTCAAGTCAACAATCAACCCGCTCGTCGGCCTCGACACGATGCGCCACATGGGCCTCAACTACGTCAAGGCGTTCGTGATGTATCTGGTTGTGCAGGTCTTCGCCTTCGTCGCCGGCTTCTTCGTCTCGATTGCGACCGCGCCGTTCGACATGCCGTTCATCGGGAATCTCCCCGGCAAGTTCCTCGGCGGCATCGTAACCTTCTACACGAGCCTCGTCATCGCCTGCGTCCTCGGCCTCTCGCTCTTCAAATCCGCCGACCGCCTCGGCATCGAAATCGAGTAAGCATTTAGGTTAACCACAGAGGCACAGAGGACACGGAGCGGGCACAGAGAAGTTAAAGTCTCTGTGCCGCCTCTGTGCTCTCTGTGCCTCTGTGGTTAATTCTTATGAAGCGGACGAAAAAGCGGAGACTTTAAAAGCGCCGCTTTGTAAATCATTTGCTCGCGCTGTTTACGCCGCCCACGTATTCCCAGTGCCACGGCCTTGCATCATGCGCGCGCACTGCGCGTCTTTACTGACTTTTTAGAATTTCCCCGCGATCTGTTCGATTTGCCATTCGCGCGAGGGCGCGACATAGGCGTCAAGGTAGTCAATTCCGAACTACCCCCAGCGGAAAAACCGGAGACTTTTTCATCGCTGAACTGGTCGAGCGCGGTGACGGCTGCTCGCCTCGTCCTCTCCGTCGAGTGGGCGTAGCGCATCGCCATCACGCGCGCCGAGTGGCCTGAGATCGCCATCACGGATTCGAGCGAGTGCCCCGCGTGCAGCATCGCTGTTATAGCCGTGTGGCGCGCGTCGTGAAGAACCCAGCCGCCGGGCGTATCCCGCCCGTAAGGTATGGAAATCTTCGCGCACTCGGCGCGGTAGATTTGATCGGTACTCGCGCGAAGCATCGTCGAGCCTTCGAGCACGGGGAAGACCAGAGGGCTTGTGCCCGCCGCGGCCTTGCGGCGCTTGAGGAGCGCGACGAGCGGCGCGCCCATCTCGATGACCCTCACGCGATCCGTCTTCGTGCCCGTGACGCGCAACGTCGCGCGCTCGAAATTCACGTCCGACCATCGGAGCGAAAGAATCTCCCAACGGCGCGCCGCGGTAAGGAGCGCGATCTGAAGGAGGTCTGCGGCGTCCGCTCGGACGCGCCAGTAGCGCTCGGTCTCGCCCTCCTCGCGCGGCCTGCGGAGCTGCGCGAGCACGGCGAGCGCCTCCTCGCGCGTGATGATTCGGTCGCGCGCGCCCGTCGGCGTCCTCATGCGGGGCCTGCGCGGGGGCTGCCACTCTTCCAACTCGGCGAAGAGGTCGCGCGCGCAATTAAGCATTGAGCAAATGTCGGTCATCTCGCGGAAGACGGTCTGAACTTTGACCTGTCGAAGGCGACGGTCAACCCACTCTTGCAGGAGCGCCGTCGTCACCTCCGTGACGAGGAGGCCAGCGGGAAGGCTTTCGAGCCACAGTTCGATGACGCGGGCGCGGCTCTTGCGGCGCGGCGTGTTCTGATACTGCGCGCAGCGCCGGGAGACTAAAGTCTTGACCGTGACGGCAGGCTTCCTTTGGGGCGGCGCGACGCCATGCCTTTTCTCGAAGGCTTCGACTCTGGCCTTCGAGAGCGCGACCTGCGCGGCCTTCTCAGACGAGAAGCCGAAGCGCTGTTTGCGCTTGCCTTCGATCCAAGCTTCATAGCCCCACACGTCACGCTTGAACTTGTTCGACCACTGTTTCTTTATCATGTGTGCGTGTGGCCTCGGTCGGGAGTCGCGGGCACGGGTTGAATTACTCTTTTGGTAGTAGAGCTTCTGCAAATTTGATCTGCTCGCGCGCGCCGTCCCAAGCAGTATTTATCAACTTCCTTTTGCTCTCTTCGGAATACTCATTCCTAATGCTTGTTGACCAATCATCACGGGCGGCCACGTAGAAATACATTGCGCTCTCGATGTCCTGAACGAAGTGAGCGTCTGAAGGTGTCTCGACTGTGATCGAGCGCAGCGCGGCATCAACTTCGGCCTTCGTATCTAAAACCCTCTCGCTGTATTGCATGAAGCTCAAACCCGCCTCGGTCGCGCTTTGAAGTTTGTGAATGGCCTCAAGCGCCCTCTTCGCACTCGCGGTGTTTTTTGACGATATGATTTCAGGTATAGGCGTAGGCGCGGCGGTCGGGGTGCTGTTTGTAATGGAGAAGTTTGGACTCCCTGAGCGCGTAGCCCTGCCGAGCGCCCAAAACGCTACCATCACGACCGCGAGAACAATCACGGCGGCTACGATTCCGAAGTAAGGATGTTTGCTTTTTTCGTTTAGAGGCATGCCGGGCGTTTGTTGTGCCACGACGCCCTTCAGATCAGCGGCGCACTTCTTACAAACATCGGCAGCGGAGAAATTAACCATGCCGCATTGAGGACATTTTTTGCTGCTCAAGTGAGATACCTCCGTGAGAATTAAATTCCGTACATTTCGAGAACCTTCAACCTAAATTCGATTATGTCGCGCGTGAAACCCTCCTCTTCGAAATCGCCGCCTTCGGCGAGGGTCGAGCGCAGGAGCGTCTCAGGCAGCACGGCGACGACGGCGAAGGCTTCGGCCTCGAACTCCTGCTTCGTGTCCGGCCTGAGCCTGAAGAAGTGGGCGGCGGTCGCCTCCGCCGGGACATGCAGGAAGTAGTGAGCCAGCTCGTGCAGGAGCACGTAGACGCGGCGGACGCCGCGGAGCCGCGAGTCAACCGTGATGATGCACCGGCCCGCGCAGCGCATGTAGAAGCCGAGCGTGCCGGAGATCGGGTATTCAATGATCTTGACCTTTTCGCGGCGGCAGATTCGATAAACGTCTGCCTCCGTGAACGCCCGCCTGTTCCAGCCGAGCTTTTCAAATTTGGTGAGGAGTGAATGCACGCGCGTACCCCTTGAAGAGTTGGCCCGACCTCTTACCTCTTGCCTTTTACCTTGCCGCCTGTCTTCTGCCTTCTAATCAGCCGTTGCTCGATCATCGCCTCGATCATGGCGACGATCTCGGCGCGGTCTTCGTCCGTCAGGTTCTCGATGCCGCCTTGCCGCTGGTAATGATCTATCCCCATAGCTTCGAGAGCGGATGCGAAATCCGTCGGCGGCAGCGGCTGAAGTGTCCTGCCGCGGGCGACCGCGAATAGCTCTTCCTCTCGCTTTCGCCCTCCGCCGAGTCCGGCGGCGAGGGCCTGTAATTTTCCTGCCGTCGGGCTGACGATGTAGCGATTCTCGATCTGGCTTATGTAGCCCCTAGATATTTTGAAGCCCTTACTCCGCGCCCCTTGCACAACAGCGTCAAGGGAGATTTTTAGCTCCTGTTCGCGGACGCGCCGCACATAATCGGCCAAATCTTCACCGTCCTGAATCGTCATCAAGGGCAGTTTAGTATCCTGAATGATTATTAAATCAATCACCTTGTTTATTTTCCTTGACAAAGAATCTATTGGGCGTTTAGTATTCTAAACAGGAGGTCGGGATGCTGATTAAACGATACCGAGACGACCTAATCAGAAGCAGCATGGCAGGCCAAGAGCCACCGCTTACTTCTGAACAACTCGCCGAGAAGACGGGCCTTTCACGCACGACCATCTCGAAAATTATCAACGGCAGTCTTGACATTAGGCTGCCTTCGCTAATCGCGGTAGCGGATGCGCTCGGCCTGAGCTTGGAAACGCTGTTCACCATGAAAGAGGGCGAACAGGTTCAGGAAGAGGAGCCAGCCGCGGCCTGACGGGGGTCAAGCCACGCCGCACACGCCGGCCATCGTCGGGAATTCCATTAAACGATTAACGGCGTCGCCGTTCCGAAGGAGTGTCACCCGCTCATGTCAGACCGTCGAAAACGCACAGAGCGACCGCTATCAAATCGGTGGATGACCTACCAGCAAGTAGCCGACCTGTTTCAAGTGAGCGAGGCGACCGTGAGGCTGGGGCGGGGTGTGTTCTCGCGCTTGCGCCGCGTCACGCTCTCACAGAACCGCGTCGTCGTACTTCGCTCGGACGTGGAGAAGCTTGACCGCGAGATGGAGCGGAGTGCCGTGAGTCTCGACGGCGTTGTCCCAATCGAGGGGCGACGAAAGACCGCCTGAAAATTGGAAAGGCTGACAGGGGGCAGAGAGCGTGCGAAGCCATAACCCCGAATCAGCCTTCGAGTCTCACAAGGAGTCTTTACGCATGTTAACACTAAGTCTTGTTTCCGACACGCAATTTTTGAAGGCGCGCGAACTCAACCTGCCCGTCCGCGTCGTTGACGCGCGCACCTTCGTCATGCCATCGGCGTCGCGCCCTGAGCTTACAGAGCATCACCGCGTCACGTTCGACTCAGACTTCGACACCCTGAACGGCCCGCGCGCCTACACCTGCACCTGCGAATCTTTCGCTATCGCGCACAGGCCGTGCTGGGCTGTCGCGCGCGCCCTCGACGTGACGGTGCTGCTCTTGGGGCACAACGTCCGTGTGGGCGAGACGGAGGCAGGCAGCGGAGGGGGGCCGCTGTCCGCCCCGGAAGTCTCGTCGGAAGCAGCGAGGGTCGAGCCGCCGCGCGAGCAATTCGACGGGCGCTTCGAGAACCGGCGCGCGTTCAAGGTCGAGCCTGAAGGCGACCCCGACGCGCTGCTCGTTCCCGCCAAGCCGCGCGGGAAGGAAGAGCGAGTGAGGGGGTTTCAGATATGAGAACCCTCATCTGGTACACCGACGCGATCACGGCGCTCGCGCACGCAGCGAGGCCGCTGTTTGACGCCATTGAGGACGCGACGCTGCGGGGCGACGGCGAGCTTCTCAAGTTCCTCAACGCGACCTATCTGCCCCTGCGCGCGAAGCTCCGCGCGTGCGTGCAGGAGGCGTGGCGCGAAGAGGAATGGACGACCGCAGAGCTTGCGAAGGAAGACGCCGTTTTAGTGGCGAGGGTTCTCGCCATGAAGAACACGCTCAAGGAGGCGCGCCGTGCCTAACCCCCTTGAAAGTCTCCGCGAGGTCGGCCACGCGCTCGACCAGATCGCCGAGTGCAAATTCTGCGGCGGCAGCCGCATGGTTCGTTACACGGCTTGGCGCAGACACGGAATCGGCAAGCGCGGCGTCTCGGTCGGCACGCCGACGGCGCAGGAAGAGTTGACGCCGGAGCGCCACTGCACTTGCGTCGGCGGCGTCCTCTGGCCGCGCCTCTGCGCCACTCAGTTCGGGCGCGACCTGAAGCTCTCTTCAGTCCGGGCGGACGAATACGAAAAGGGGCGCGTCGTCTTCTGGTTTCCCGGCGAAGAGGGCGTCGAAGGCGGCGAGCCGGGGTGGATGGAGATGCCCGCCGGCAACTGGCGTCAGATGCTCGTCAAGATTTGGGCGCGCGTAAGGGCCGGTAAGTCTGCCGTCGAGTGCTGTCAGGAGCAAGGGGAGGCGGCGCGCCATGAGTGACAAAAGAAATTGCTCCTGCGGCGCGCCCCCCACGCGGACGGCAATTGTGAGCGACACGCCCGGCTCGATAGACGGCAGACCCGTCCGCATCCACCTCTGCGAACGATGTTACATCGAGGAGGGCTGGGCGGAGAGCGACCTGCGGCCTCAAGGCGATATGTGGTCGCTCGCCACGGGCAGGGATTTCGTCGGCGACGAAGACGACGGCGATCTGATGGAGGCGAATTACTAATGATGCCTCTCAGACACATCCGTCAGCGCATCGCCGAGGCGGTCTGCCCGGAGCTGCGCGAGCAGCGCGACCAACTTGAACGTGAAGCCTCGTTCGACGCCGTAACGGGAATCGCAAACCGCCGCGCCCTCGACCGCGCTCTCCCCGCGGCGGAGGCCGACGCTCACACGCTCGTCGTCGTCTTCGACGTGAACAATTTCAAGGCCGTCAACGACTGCTTAGGCCACGTCGCGGGCGACGCGCTCTTGCGCGAGGTCGCGCTCTCGATCTGGCGCGCGGCAAGTCGGTTCGGCTACGGCGTGCGCGTCTTCCGCTACGGCGGCGACGAGTTCGTCGTGCTGGCCTCGGCGATGACCGCGTGCCTGATACGCGACGAGGCGGAAGAGGAGTTCGGCGCACGCCTCGTCGAGGGCGTGCGCGTCTCTTTGAGCGGCACGGTAGGGATGACACTCGCCGAGGCCGACGCCGCGCTCGGCGCTCGCAAGGCGGTAAGAAAGGGGTCTCATGCGAGGTAAATGCTCAATGCAGGATTGCCCGAATGAGACTTACGTCAAGGGCTTCTGCCGGAAGCACTACACGCGCAATTACAGGCATGGTAGTCCTAGCGTCGCTCTCAATAATTGCGGCACGGGAGATACGCCCGAAGAGAGATTTTGGTCGAAGGTAGCGATCACGGCCAACCCTGAAAAATGCTGGGAGTGGCAGGGCGCACTCACAAACCTCGGCTACGGTAATTTCGGCTACCGTAAAAGGCAGTGGGGCGCTCATCGCCTCGCATGGTTTTTGTTCTACGGCAAAGAGCCTGAGAAATTCCTCCTGCATTCTTGCGACAACCCCCGCTGCGTGAACCCTCGCCACCTCAGAGAAGGCGATCACCGCGAAAACATGGGGGACATGGTGGCCCGCGGGCGCGCGTCAGGGGGTGAGAAAAACGCCCAATCAAAATTGACACCCGAACAGGTTTTGCAGATACGCGACCTTCTGAGGCAAGGGATTCCCAAGACTCACATCGCCGCGCGATTCAACGTCAACGAAAAGGTTATTTACAACATCGCCCTCAGCAAGAGTTGGGCGCATGTCGGTGCTAGTGATTCAGAGGCGCGCAAGGAGGCGAGGAAGGGGCAATGATGGCCGGGTCGGAAGCCGTCGTCGTGACGCACATCCGTTTCCCCGAGACGCCGCGCGAGGCCGCCGAAGCGCTCGCCCGTGCTCAGGAGTTCGACCGCCGCGCGGGGCTGGCGATGTGCGCCAGCGACGAGGCCGCGTACCAGCACAACCGAGATCAAGCACGCGCTGCGTGGTCTCGGTATCGGGCTTTAGTCGAAAAGAAGTAGGGCGCGCGCCGAGCCTCGTTCGCTCGGCGCGCGCCCTTTGGCCGCAAACATTAGAGTGACCGAAAGGAGTCTATCAGATGAATCAGGCGTTAGAAAAACACGCGGGCTTAGCCTCCGATGCCGTCACGGTCGTCGAGAGGTTAATCACGACCGGCGACCTCTCGAAACTGAGTTCGCAGGATCGAATCACTTATTACAACGGCCTGTGCCGGAGCTTGGGTCTGAACCCATTCACCCGGCCTTTCGAGTACCTGACGCTTTCGGGCGAGCTCGTCCTCTACGCGCGCAAGGACGCCACAGAGCAGTTACGCAAGATCAACAACGTCTCCATCACGAAACTCGAATGCGAGCAGGACGGAGACCTCTACATCGTGACGGCCCACGCGCGTGTGGGCGACAGGGCAGACATGGACGTGGGCGCGGTCTCGACGAAGGGCTTGCACGGCGACGCGCTCGTCAACGCGCGCCTTAAGGCCGTGACGAAGGCGAAGCGGAGAGTGACTCTGAGCATTTGTGGGCTGGGCTTCCTCGACGAGACGGAGAGGGAAACGATTCCGGGCGCGACGCCTGCCCCGCCCGCCGTCATCGTCCCGGCTGAGGGAGACGAATCACTCACGCTCGAAGAGGAGACGGAACTTCTCCGGCAGGCCGCGCGCGACCTGTGCAGCAACCTTAACGCCGCGGGCTATCAGCCCAAGTGGACTGCCGTCGCGCTTAAGACCTACGTCAACCATTACTTCACGACGACGGGCGGACTCGACACCCTCTCCGTACCGCAACTGCGCGAGCTTGTTCAAGACCTGACCGGCAAGCTCGAAGCGCTCAACACGCCCGCTGAATCCGAAAGTGAGGAGGTTTTTTAGCCATGAAAAAAACCTGCTTCAAATGCGGCGTCTCAAAGCCCCTCTCCGATTTCTACACGCATTCCCGAATGGCCGACGGTTACTTGAACAAGTGCAAGGACTGCACGAAGAGAGACAGCAAGGAGCACCGCGCGGCCAACTTCGATTACTACAAACAATACAGAGCCGGGCGAGCGCAAACCCCGGAAGCCAAGCGCGCGCACCGTGAACGCAACAGGCAGGAGCGCGAGCAGAGTCCAGAAAAGGTGAAGGCGCGCAAAACCGTCTCCAACGCTCTTCGCGCGGGCAAGCTCACCAAACAGCCCTGCGAGAAATGCGGCTCGACGAAAGACATTCACGCCCACCACGACGACTATTCCGCGCCTCTTGATGTGCGCTGGCTCTGCGCGCGCGACCACGCGATTCTTCACGCCGAAGGGAGGGCGTTCTGATGACTAAACCAGCGACCCAAGCCACGCAAACGAAGACGCACGAGAAGACGCACGGCAAACGCACGCGCGCAAATGCAGCCGACGACGAAGCCGCGAGTAACCCCGACATCCTTTGTCATCAGATCGGCCTGTGTAGGAACCTCGCCGAGCTTCAATCCCTGATAAGCCGTCATAACTTGCTGAACGTCATCGGCGACGAGCGATTCTCGCCGCGGATGCAGCAGGCCATCGAAGAAGCCCTCGACACGATGACCGAAGTCCTGCAATCGCCCGCGAACAACGACGCGACGCTTTTCCCCGTGCCTCAAGACCTCGCTGTCCGCGGCTGGAAGGTCGAGCGCGAGGGCGTGCTGTTCAAGTACGTCAAGGGCCAGCTCTCGACGAGCCAGTACGTCATGCGCGAAGAGGTCGCAGACGCCGCGCGCAAGCTTCAGCAGCGCGAGGGCAAGCACAAGCGGCAGCCGAGTACCACATCGCCGGAGGCAGCGAGCGGTGACGACGCGGCTGCACTCATCGAGGCAACAGAGCGCGAGCAGCGCGGGCGCTGGGCCGCGCTGTGCGAGCTTCACAGTCGCAAGCGTCAGACTAAAAAGTCCCGCGACCGCGTCGCGCGCCTCAGCGAAGAGTACGACGTTACATACGTCGAGGTGACGAACACCTTCGGGGGCAGCGTGGCGCTAGACATGCGCGAGCGCGTCGAGGCCGCCGGCGCGCCCGCCGCCGCGACGTCTACCACCGTCACCGGCGGCGAGCGTCGCCGGCAACTCGACGCGGCCTGCGGTGATGACTGCGGGCACACACAGGCCGAGCATGACGCTTTCGACGCGGGGCTTCTGGCGGGCGAGCGCGGCGACCCGGCTGAGGATTGCCCGCACACGGAGAGCGGCCTGCGCCTCGCTTGGCTCACCGGCCACGATGTAGGCAGTGGCAACCGTTCGGCCACTCCCGCCGTCGGTGACGAGGCGAGCAGCTTAGAGACAGATGTGCGGCAGGACTGCCCTGAGTGCAAAGCTGCTCAGTCAGTCATCATTGACCCGGAGCACCCTAATTCAGGGACGTGCGAGCTTTGCCTTGCAACAGTCTGCACGGCTCCTCTCGCCAAAGACGAGGGTGACTCCGGGGGTGATACCCCTGCAATCGAGGATGCAGCCGCCGAGCCTTCCGTCTTCAAGCGCGTCGTCGAAATAAAGCTCAACGATCACGATATCGCGGAGCTCGCACGCGAGGCCGCATCCTTGCGCCGCCAGATCGCCCAGCTTGAGACCGAGAAGTCCGAAACGGATAAGGTCTACAAAAAGAAGATCGGCGGGCTTGAGGAGCAACTGTCGAAGCTGCTCTCGACAATCTACGTCGGGCGCGAGGAGGGCGAGACGGATTGCTTCGAGCGCTTCGTTTACGAGACGCGCACGGTCGAACTGCGCCGCTGGCCTTCGTGCGAACTCATCTCGTCTCGCCCGATGAAGGAGCGCGAGCTTCAACAAATGCTGCCGTCAATCTAGGAGGCGCGTGTGAGAAAGGAAATCAACTGGCGCAACCTTCAAACGTCGGGGTTGCGCGTCACATGGGAATGCCCGCGCGGGCACGAGGAAGAAGACACGACGCCGCTCGACAAATTCGCCTACTGCCGCTCGTGCGGCACTACCTACTTTTGGGATGAGGTTGAGCAGGTCGGGCCGCTCAAGCAACTGCCGAGGGTGACGAAGGCGGAGGCCGTCTAAGGGGGCGCATGAATGGCTTGGCTCTTTGTGCCGGATATGCCGGACTCGAACTCGGACTCAAGCTCCTGTTCGGAGACGCCTATCGCGTTGTGTGTTACGTCGAAAGGGAAGCCTTTGACGCGGCAACTCTCGTGGCGCGGATGGAAGACTCGTGCTTGGATCGCGCTCCTGTCTGGGACGATCTCACGACCTTCGACGGCAGACCGTGGCGCGGCCTCGTGGATTGCATCACTGCGGGCTTCCCGTGCCAGCCGTGGAGTCAGGCGGGTCTTCGACGCCGCGTCGAAGACCCGCGCTGGCTGTGGCCTACAATCTGCCGTCTCATTCGCGTGGTACGACCGAGCAGCGTCTTTCTGGAAAACGTCACAGGGCTGTTTATTGGAGGGATCGCGCAGGGTCTCGGAGACTTGGCCGAAATCGGGTTCGATGCGGAGTGGGGTGTGTTTTCAGCGGCGCAGCTCTCAGCGCCGCACGAGCGTCAGCGTGTTTTCATCTTGGCCTACGCCCGTAGCTACGGTTCCGAACGAAGCAGAAGGCGTCGAGACTTGGATGAAGCGGGCAGCAGTTCTCGCCGAGAAGCACGGCAACAGCAACGGAATGGGAATGCCGCTGAGCATAGCAGCGCGGATGTGGCCTACTCCGATGGCCGGCAATCACGACCGCGACACATCGAAACTCGACGCGGAGGCGCAACGCCGTGCAGATACGAAGAGGCAGATAGACCTGCACACAGCGGCGCGCAACTGGATGACTCCCGTGCCTTCACAGGCGACGGGGGCTTACTCGCGCGACCGCGGCAAGAAGGGAATGGAGAGGCTGACCCTCGTGGGGCAAGCGTCACGCTGGGCAACGCCTCTTCACGCGGACGGGAAGAGCGGTGCTTTCAGATCGCTGCTCAAGCAGGGCCGCGACAACCTGCGGACGCAGGTTGTCGCCTTCGAGCGTTCCCTCCTGAGCGAAACGACTTCGAGGGATGGCGCGAATACCTCGAAGTGCATCCGGGTCTTGAACCCTCAATTTGTCGAGGCGCTGATGGGCTTGCCTATCGGCTGGACAGGATTGCAGCAACCGGCAACGGAGTCGTTCCGGTCGTGGCAGCTTACGCATACGCGACTCTTGCGAGCCGCTTTGAATCTTGACTAGCGGAGCGTCTGTAGCGGCGTCCCGCCTTTTCTTTCAACTTCTATGAGCGAAGAAATCGAAGTCGAAGAGGACGGATTCATCGCCCCGTGTTGGTGTGGCGCGCGAAACGGTTGGTGCTCGACGGCTGACCTCGACTCGACGTGCGGCGGGCTGGGAGTCCTCTACTGCTACTGTGGCGGCGACCTCTGCGTCTGCCACAACCACGGCGAAGTGCAGTGTGACGGGTGTGGAGACTGCGAAGGCGATTTCGACGACGACGATTATTTCGAGATGGAAGATGGCGAGGACTATTACGAGCCGCCCGACCATCTCGATTACAGCGACGAGGCTGACGACGATTACTGATTCGTGATCATTCATCGCCGGACGTGTCGAGCACGCCGGCACTTACAGGAGGGCTTATGCCACTTTCGAGAGACGATCTTCTCGACATCTTTTCCTACCACCCGCCGCAAGAGGGCGACACTGAAGCGTACAACCGCATCCGCGAGGGCGCGCTTCGCTTCGCCGAGATCATTCTCGACAACACGCCCGCGAGCGCAGACCAGACGACGGCGATCCGCAAGCTCAGGGATTGCGTGATGACCGCGAACGCGGCCATTGCCCTCAAAGGCAAATACTAAATTTTCAAGCTGGGGCTACCGTGGCGAAACTCCCGTACCTTCAACTCTACACGGGCGACATTCTGAAGGACACAGAATTCCGCTCCGTCTCACTACCGGCTCGCGGTCTATGGTTGATGATGCTCTGCATCATGCACGAAGCGCCGCGCAGGGGCTATCTGGAATTAGCGAGTGGCAAACCTTTGTCGCACGACGAGCTTGCCCGCGTCACCGGCTCGTCATCTGAGGAGGTTTCCCCCCTAATGAAGGAGCTAGAAAGCGCAGGCGTTTTCTCCCGCACGACGGCAGGCACGATCTACAACCGGAGGATGGTGCGTGACGAAAAGGAGCGGCAAAAGCACGCCCAAAGGCAGCGAAAGTACAGGGGAAAGCAGAGGAAAAAGGAGGGCGAAAAGTGACGCGCGAGTGACGCGCGAGTGACGCCCTTGTAGCGCCTTACGCGCGCGCGGTGTCACTTTCATATTTCACTGTCACTGTCACTGTCATTGTCACTGTCAGAGTAACACCGGCTTGAAAGCGCCGGTGCTGATGCTTGCTCGAAAATTCTCTGATGAGAATTTTCTGCGCAAAAATCATCGTCGTCCGAAACGCTCCGCGACACGAACCGTTGTTAGCCGGAGGCCGGGGCGCGCAAAGACCAGCAGGCCGAAGACGACGACGATTTTTAGAAATTTCTGAGGGCAGAATCCGATGGCTTCACGCTTCGACAAAGACACCATCCGCGAGTATTTCGAGCACTGCCAGCGGACGGGGTTAAAGCGCATCAACAACATCGCCGCGCTCACGGAGTACGCGCACAAGACCGGCTCGACCGACGAGGCGATACGCGAGTGGCTCTTCCCCGACGAGAGCGAGGGGCCGCTGGTCGTATGCCCAACGTGTGGCGGCGCGGGGCGCATCCCTGAGCCGCTGCCTGCGCCGCCCGAAGTCTGCTCGATCTGCGGCGGGCGCGAGAAGGTCTTGCGCTTCAACTTCGAGACTAGGCGCGACGAGGAAGTCCCCTGCCTGTGCGTGGCGGGAGGGCCGAGCACGGAGGAGATCGAGCGCGAACGTTCCCGGCTTGAGGAGGCGAAGAGACGCGGCGCGGAGACACTCGGACAGATGCTCGGCGTCGGCGAGCTGGTCGCGGCTATCTTGCCCACGGAACTGAAGCTGGTAGGGAAGTCCTCGGACGGCGAGGCGGAGGGCTGAAACTTGGACGTTTTTTGACGCGAAAGGAGCTTCAAACTATGAGCGCAGTTTTGAAATTTGATGCACAGCTTGAATCGCACAACTGCCCGACATGTTTCCTACTGTTTGCTGTGCCGCCTCGGTTGATACAAGAGCGGAGGGCCGACAAAGGTAGTTTTTACTGCCCAAACGGTCATTCGATGTCTTTCAAGGAGTCGGAGGCGGACAGGCTGAAAAGGCAGCTTGAGGCTGAACGCAACCGAGTCGAGTTTTACAAGCGAGAAACCGAGCAGGTGAAAGGCGAGCTGCGCGGCGCGAAAATTCAACTGACGAAGGCCCGGAACAAGCTCACGCGGACGGAGACGAAGGTGAGCAAAGGCGTCTGCCCGTGCTGCAACCGAACCTTCCAGAACGTGCAGCGGCACATGCACACGAAGCACCCGGACTATGCCAACGCTAAAGCGGAGGGCTTCATATGTTGAGAATCAGCAAGAGACGGTTCGCCAAACTGCAAGAGGACGTTTACCGCGCACTCCGCGACTATCAGGACGAGCAGAGTCGCGGGTCGAAGGAGACGAGCGGCGTGCGCGCCGGGCGGTTAGATTACGGGCTGACAAGAGTCCTTGACCGCGTAACCGAGGCCGTGAAGAGAGCGGGGCAGCCGCTTCAATTGAGCCACGTTCATCCAAACGTGGAAACCGGTGGATACGACTTCGTTGACCCGTTGCAAGAAGCCGCTTCAATTGAGCCACGTTCATCCAAACGTGGAAACGGGCTTCCGGGAGCGCGAGCGCATCAAGCGCAAGCGTGAAAGGTGGAAATCAAAACTGGCGAGGATGCCGGCGCTTGAGAGGCACGCGATCATGGCGGCGATTGCCGAGCTGCGTGATCATCTCGCCGCGGGTGACGATTGAGGCCCACCTTGGATCCTCTCGTCGGCCCTGACGATGCTCGAAAAATTATGTTGAATAAGGCATCGTCAAACCGTCGCGCGACGTGTTAACGTTTTTCGGGGGCGTGCGAAGCTTTTCAAGGAGGAAGCCTCTCGGTATGCCTAAGACGAAGCCTTCTCGCCTTCCGGGGCGTCGGCGCGCCGACGCCCACCGCCGCGAGATCGAACGCTCTCTGCGTAAGTTCCTCGAATACGCAGCCCAGCACCCGCTCCATCGTTTTGCCGCGGGCACTCAGCAATTCTTAGAGGAAGTTCGCCCCCTCGTCGAGCAGCTCGACGAGGTTGAAGCAGAAGCCCACAAATCTTAAATCCTCATAATTCACTCCGTAGAAATAGGAAACCGGCAGCGCATAATCTCTCTTTCGTCGGGGCGAAACGGTTCGCCCAAAGTTCAAGGAAGTAACAAGGGAACGCCTTCGATGGAAACTCGCACCCCGCTTCAGCCCACAAAAGCACACCGCACAGTCACGCCTAGATCTACCGCACAGCCACCCGCGAGCGAACAGGCTTGCTCACAGTGCGCGATTGCGTCGGGCGTTCCCTCGTTCAAATCCTTCTCACACATCCGTGACCCCAAAGCGCGGCGCGCGAAAGAGTACGAGCAGCAGCTCCTCCTACTTAGAGACCTCTTCCCTGAGTATTCGACGGGGATAGACTCCCAGATAGAGTTCGCGCGCTCTCAGGCGGGCCGCACGCCGGTGAGCGACCGTGACCGCGTTACAGCCGCGCTCGAGGCTTGGCCGGGCGGCGTTACGTGCGGCGAGGTGAGTGAGGATTTGAAGATTCCTTACAAGACGGCTTACAAGATTTTGCGAGAGTTCCTTGAGAGTGGTTTCGTCGCGGCGACCGAGCGCCGCGGGTTAGCGGGGAACAAGCCCTATCTCGTCTTCACGCTCGCGCACTAGAACCAAACCGGCATCAGATTGATGCCACAACGCGCCGAGACCATCGCCAGCTTCAGCGATGGTCTCGGCGCGTGTTTATGCGGGGCTACCCTACCACCTAGCGTCGCACTGCGATGACCCGTTTTACGGGCGGCGACCTCTGGGGAGGCTGGCTGACTTAACTGCCTCTTGCCCCACACTTCTATAAATGGCGGAAGAAGAGCGAAACGCGAAACCGGAAAAATTATTTTCATCACTTATCACTTATCAATGAAGCCTGAAATCCACTCCGTAGAAATAGAACTTTGCGCGCCCTTATCTTCTTCATCGAGGACGGGGCGCGCGCATCCGAGCGCGCCACACCAAACGTAGCTAGGCCGCCATGCCTGTCGCGCCCCGCCTCTCTCGAAATTTGAGACGAGCGAGGCGCATTTCTTGATTTCAAATCTTCAATTCAGACAGCTCTTCCCCGCGTGCCCGCCGCGCAAAGCCGAACAGTACCTTCCGTTGCTCGTCGCCTCGATGAAGGAGTCCGGCATCGTCACGCGCAAGCGTGCAGCCAGCTACTTCGCGCAGCTAGGGCACGAGTCCTGCGATTTCAAATACATGGAAGAGATCGCGTCGGGCGCGGCTTACGAGGGGCGTAAGGATTTGGGGAACGTCCGGCCCGGCGACGGGAAGCGCTTCAAGGGGCGCGGCCCCATACAGACCACGGGCAGGCTCAACTACACGCTCGCCGCGCTCGCCCTGAATCTCCCGCTCACGGAACAGCCGGAGTTGCTCTCTATCCCCGCGAACGGCTTCCGCGCGTCAGCCTTCTTCTGGAAAGCGAACAAGCTGAACGTCTACGCCGACGCTTTGAGCGCGCGAGGCGACGCGACCGACCTCGCGCGCTTCGACAAGATCACACGCAGAGTCAACGGCGGCTACAACGGGCGCACGGATCGCCAGCGCCGCTATCTGGTCGCTCTCTCGATTCTCACGGACGAACAATTCGCGGACGCGAAGCTTGAACACACGCTCGACGAGCTGACCGTGCCGGCACCCTCGCCGCAGACGGCGGGAGTGGCCAAAGCGCAGCCCGCACAGCCCGCCACCCCTGTAAGCTCGTTTCAGGGGCAGCAGACGCAAGCAACGCCCTCTCCTGCACCCTCGCCGGAAGCGTCCTTGCTCGATGAAATCCCCGTCACCGAAGAGACGAAGGCGGTAGGCATGTCAATCCTCAAGCGTCTCGGCGTCAAGGTAGGCGGCGCACTGGTCGCGCTCTGGGGCATGGGGGCGCACGGACGCCTCCTGCTCGTCGTCGGCGCGGTCGCCCTCGTCGCCCTCGTCTACGTCGAGCGAAAGGCCCTCACGGAAGCCGCGCGCAAGCTCATAAGGAAACTCAAGTGACGAAACGGATTCTCGCAAAGCTTCGTGAGCGCGCGGGCGCGCACCCCGTCATCGCCGCACTCGTCGTGGCGGTACTCCTCTACGTCGTCAGTCAGTTCGGCGCGGGACTGGTCGAAGGCGTCCGGTCGAAGGAGGTCGGCGGTCAGGTGTCAGCCGTCGAGCGTCAGGCCGGAGCCGCCGAGACGGAAGCGCGGGCCGCGCAAAGAGAAGCCGCCGACGCAGAGGTTGACCGGCGAGTCGAAGACCGCATCCGCGCGGAAGTATTTAAGCCGGAGATCGAGCGCGCCGGGCAGATTGTCATACGAGAGCGCTCACGTAGACAGATAGCAGAAACGAACTATGAACACTCTCAAAAAGCTTTCTCTCGCGCTGGCCTTAGCGACGCTGCTCTGCGCGAGCGCAACTGCTCAAGTCTCGCCGAACTCTACCCCGGCAACCGCTACGCCTTCTGCAAGTGAGCAGGAGGCAATCGCGCAGCTCGCCGCCGAGGTCAAGGCGGGTCGCGCCCTCATCGCTTCCCTCAGCGCCGAGCGCGATGCGTTCGCTGCTGCTGCCGAGGCCGAGCGCAAGAACGCGGCCTCGATCCAGAAGTCATACGACGCCGCTCAGACCGAGATCGCCGCGAAGGACAGGGCGATTGAGGCACTGACGCGCGCGGTGGAACTTCACGAGAAGACCGTCGCGCTGCTCACGGAGCGCGAAAAGCAATTGAGCAAGGAAGTCAAAAAGCAGCGGAAGCGCGCCGTCGTCGCAACGCTCATCGCTGTCGGGACTATAGCCAGCAAATTTTTACTCTGATGCCACTCGTCGAGTCACAGATCAAAACCCGGACGGCGCTCTCGTGGCTGTGGACGGCGCTCAAGTTTCTCGCGCCGCTCGTGGCCTCCGCCTTCATCGCCTACGGCTCCGTGCAGTTCGCGCGGGGCAACGCGGCTCACCGGCTGGACGCGCTTGAGCGGGACGTGAACGCCGCGCGCGCGGATCACGAAAGATTTGTCACGCGCGACGAGTTCGGCCTCATCCGCGACGACCTGAAGGAGATCAAGACGGACGTGCGTGAGCTGAGGCGCGAGATGAAGAAATGAGGCTGAAGAAAAAGCAAAAAGAATTCCTGCTCGCAGCTATAGCCGAGGGGCTGACGAGCGACGAGATCAACGCGCGGGCCGCGAAGTTCAAGCCGCCGTTCGAGGTCTCGCGGCAGCAGGTGGACTTCTACCGCGACTCTCGGAAGGTGAAGTTGCAGGAACTGAAAGACGAGTCGGAGTCAGACGCCTTGCGCACCGGCCTCGCGCTGAAAGAGGGGCGCGTCGAGACGCTCAAAGAACTCGGCGAGCGGCTGAAGCGCGAGCTGCTCGCCGAGGGCGACGACGGGCGGCTGTGGCTTAAGCGAGAGAAGGCAATCGGGAGCGGGGTCGCCACGAAGTTCATCGAGGAAGAGGACTTCAACCTGACGGAATTGAACGCGCTGCGTGCGCTGCTGGACGACATAGCGAAGGAGATGGGCGGGCGTACTTATGGCGTTAGCGAAGAGGGTGAGGACGAGGACACATCGGAGGGCGCAGGCGCGGAAGGCCCGCAAGAACTCCGCATCAAGGTCGAATACGTCGGAAATCACCCTGAAGCTGCCGACCCTCCACCGGGCGCAGCAGTTAATCAGTCTTGAGGCGAGCCGCTTTAACGCGCTCGCCTGTGGCCGTCGTTTCGGCAAAACCACTTTCGGGGTTGATCGCTTAATCCACCCCTCCCTGCAAGGGTTTCCGGTCGCGTGGTTCGCACCGACCTACAAATTGCTCCTTGAAGTGTGGCGCGAAGCTGTACGGACGCTTGAGCCGGTCATCGCGCGCAAAGACACCCAGCAACGCCGGATAGAACTCATCGGAGGCGGCGTGATCGAAATGTGGTCGCTCGACGGCGGTACGGTCGCGCGCGGGCGCAAATACAAACGCATCGTCATAGACGAGGCGGCCATGTGCGCCCTGCTTGAGATGCAGTGGCAGGAGGAAATCCGCCCGACGCTCACCGACTACGAGGGCGATGCGTGGTTTCTCTCGACGCCGAAGGGCCTCAACTTTTTCCGCACGCTCTTCCTGCGCGGCCAAGACCCGCTTCAGCCGGCTTACAAAAGCTGGCAGATGCCGACGCTCTCGAATCCGTTCATCAAGCCGAGCGAGATCGAGTCGGCCAGAGGCGACCTGCCTGAGCTTACCTTCGAGCAAGAGTATCTCGCGCGCTTCCTCGAAAACGCGGGCGCAGTCTTCCGCAACATCGCGGCATGCCTGACGAAGCTCGAAACGTGTCCGGGCGAGCATGACGGGCACGAGATCGTCATCGGTCTCGATTGGGGGCAGAAGCGGGACTTTACGGTTATCTCCGCGCTCTGCATTACCTGCCGCCATGAAGTCGAGCTGATGCGCTTCAATCAAGTCGGCTGGGCCTTCCAACGCGAGCGCGTCGCCGACTTCTGTAAGAAGTGGAAAGTGCAGGGCGGCTTTGTCGAGAGCAATTCAATCGGCGGGCCGAACCTTGAGGCGCTCGTGAGCGAGGGGCTTCCGCTTACGGGCTTCGAGACGACGGGGCAGTCGAAGCCGCCGCTGATTCAATCCCTCGCGCTCACGTTCGAGCGCGAGGAATACAAGTGGGTTGATAACCCGGTCGCAACCGGCGAGATGGAGGCTTACGAGTCGAAGACGAACTCGCACACGGGGCGCATTTCTTACAGCGCGCCGAAGGGCCTGCACGACGATACAGTGATGGCGCGCGCTCTGGCGAGACAGGCCGCGCAGCTCAACTTGAACGGCACAGCCGAACACGGCAGCAGCTTGTGGTAGGAGGAACAGAAGTGAACGATTATTTGAACCGAGTTTTGAACTCAATACGCGGCTTGTTCGGCGGCGCGCGCGACAAGGCGATGGAGCAAGTCCGACAGCTTACGCGCCAGACCATGATCGCCCGCGCGCTCTCGTTCTACAGCGGCATCGCGCCGAAGGCCCTGAAGGTCAAGGACGGCGAGCCGGACGATAACGTCTACATCAACTATGCCGAGGCCATAGTTGACAAGGGCGTCGCCTTCCTCTTCGGTCAGCCGCTCGTCATCAGCGTCGGCCACGAAGAGGACAAGCGAGGCGAAGAGTATTTGGAGCAAGTCTGGCCGCAGGCGCAGCGCGACGAAGAGTTTCAGGAGATGGCTCAGGACGGCGCGGTCTCCGGCGACGCTTATCTCAAAATTTCGATTGAACCGGACGGCTCGCCGCGGGTGACGGTGGGCGATCCGAACTGCTACGAAATCATCACCGATCCGCACGACGTTTCGCGCGCAATCGAATACCGCTGCACGTACCAACTCACCGACGGCGGCGGGCGTGAGTATCTCTTCAGGGAGACGACGCGGCGCAGCGAAGATCGTAAGACGTGGCTCATCACGCAAGGCGAGTCGCGCGACGGCGGCAAGGTCTTCATCCCCGTCGGGGAAGGCGTCACTTGGAATTTCCCCTTCGCTCCGATCTTCCACGCGAAGAATCTGCCGAACTCGAAATGCACTTACGGCAAGCCCGACCTGACGGAGCAAGTGCTCGCGGTCATCGCGTACATCAGCCGCCTCGATTCGATGTGCGGCAAGATCGTCCGCATACACTCAAGCCCGAAGCCCTACGCGAAGAACCTGAAGAAGCAGGATTTGGAGTGGGGCACTGACGGCATGCTCTTCCTCAAGCCGACGGGCACGCAGTTGGACGCCGAGATCGGCCTGCTTGAGATGTCGAACGACATCTCGACGGCCCTCTCCCTGCGCAAGGTGTTGCGCGAGGGACTGGCCGAGATGACGGGCGTGCCGGAAGTGGCGACGGGCAAGGTCGAGACGACGGGGCAGCTCTCCGGCGTGGCGTTGCGCATTCTCTATGGGCCGCTGCTCGACAAGACCGCGAAGAAGCGGCTTCGCTACGGTCGCATGATCTTGAGTTGCGTCAAGGCCCTGCTCGCAATCGGGCGCATCGAGGGCAAGGTCGTGCTCAATTGGGCCGACCCGCTGCCGGGCGACGAGAAGGCGAAGGTTGAAGTGGCCGAAGGTAAGAAGCGCCTCGGCATCTCCGAAAACACCCTTCAGAAAGAGCTTGGCTACGACCCCAAACACGAGCGGGAAATGAGCAAGCTCAATTCGCAGGACACGGCCACCGAGCTTTTGAACGCCTTCGATAAGGGCGCAGGCATGGAGGGCGCAGTAGCCTAATGGCTGGCCTGTATGAGATAGCGCAGGAGTTCAAAGCCCGACTGCTTCGCAGTGAGCGCGCAGCGGCGGGCGAACTCCTGCGCGCGTACAGCTTGGCCGTCAGACGCATCGAGGGGCGCGTGCGAGAGCTGACGGCGCAGATAGACGCGGCGGGGCGTCAGGGTGAAATTATTTCTTCAGGGTGGCTGCACGAGCGCGACCGGCTGACGAACCTGAAGCGCGAGATCATCGCCGAGATGCAGCGCTTCGCTCAAGTCGCGTCCCTCAGGGTCGCGGCAGAGCAGCGCGCAGCGCGCGAGCTGGGGCAGGAGTCAGCGCAGACCCTCATCGGCGAGGCGACGGGCGCGCCCGTGGCCGTAAGGCTTGGCGCGCTTGACCGCAGCGCGGTTGGTGCTATCGCCGGATTCGCCGCTGACGGATCGCCCCTGCGCGAGCTGTTCGCGGAGCGTGGGCTGACGGTGGCGCGCGCCGTCGCGGAAGAACTTGTCGCGGGAGTGGCCGAGGGCGCGCCCCTGCGCGTGATCTCGTCGAGGATTCGCACAGTGATGGGCGGCGAGCTTGCGCGCGCGCTCACCGTCACGCGCACGGAAGTTCTCAGAAGCTACCGTCAGGCGACGCTTGAAACTTATGAAGCTTCTGCCGGCGTCGTTATTAAGTGGCGCTGGGCGGCGACTCTCACGACGCGAACCTGCGCGATGTGCTGGGCAATGGACGGGCGCGAGTTCGACGTAAAGACCCCGATGCACACGCACCCGAACTGCCGCTGCGTGATGCTGCCCGTGACGCGCAATGCGGCCCCGCCGCGGACGGGCGCTGAGAGGTTCGCTGACTTAGAGCCGGGCGCGCAGCGCGAGATTCTAGGCCCCGCGCAATACGAAGCCTTCCGTAAAGGCGAATTGAATTTGAACGATTTAGTCGGCGTGCGCCACTCCGAACGATGGGGCGTCAGCCGGTACGAAAAACCACTGTCAGCAATTCTTTCTTGAGGAGTGAGAACGAAAGATGGAAGAGAACGAGACCACGGAAACGACCGAGACGACCGACACGACGACCGACACGACGTCTACCAGCACCGAGACCGGCGAGGGTGCCGGCACTTCGGAGACTTCGGAGACGAGCGAGACCACAGAAGCTGCGACCAACGAGCCTGTCATCCCCGAAGGCTACGTCAAGGCTGAAGAGGCCGAGAACGAACGTACCGCGCGCACGGCGGCTGAAGAGGCGCGCACCGCGGCGGAGACTGCCCGCGCTGATGCAGAAGCCCGCGCAACCGCGGCGGAAGCCCGTGCCCGCGCTACCGAGATCAAGATGGCGGCGCAGGCTCTGAACTTTAACGACCCCAGCGACGCCGAGCGCTTCATCGGCGCGGACGTTGAAGACGTGAACGCGGCTTTGACGGAAGTGCTGAAGTCGAAGCCTTACTTAGCGAAGCCGGAAACCGCGCCGCCCGTCGTCACGCCTACTAGCCCGACGAACCCCGCGCGTACCGAGACGCTGACGCTCGAAGCCATCAAGGGGATGACTCAGCAGCAGGTTGCTGCCCTGCCGTGGGAGACCGTCAAGGCCGTGCTCGCGCAAGGGCGCTGATTGACAGAGCAGCAGTCCGTCAAATATAAGAACAGCTAATAAGTACGCTCAATACTTATTAGCTGTTCTCTTTTTTTGAGCGAGAGCTGTAGCCAGCCACTAAAAGGAGTACCGCACATGTCAGTCGCAACCTTCATCCCGCAAGTGTGGTCAGCCGCCTTGCTCGCAGCCCTGCACAAAGCGCTCGTCTTCGCGCAGCCCGGCGTCGTTAACACCGACTACGAGGGCGAGATCACCAAGCAGGGCGATACCGTCAAGATCAACTTCATCGGCAACGTCACCGTCTTCGACGTTGAGCGTAACGCCGACATCCCCGACCCCGAACAACTCGACACGGCGCTCACCAACCTCGTCATAGACGAGGCGAAGGGCTTCAACTTCTCAGTTGACGACGTTGACAAGGTGCAGGCCAAAGGCGACCTCATCGAAAAAGCGATGGGCGAGGCCGCTTACGGCGTGCGCGATAAGGCCGACCAGCACGTTGCGGGGCATTACGCGGATGCCGCAGCCGCGAACCTCATCGGTGACGACACGACGCCCATCGTGCCCACAGCGGATACGGCGTATGACTACCTCGTTGATCTCGACACGAAGCTCGACGAGGCGAACGTGCCGACTGGCGGTCGCTGGTGCATCGTGCCGCCGTGGTTTCACGGGCTGCTTCGGAAGGACAAGAGGTTCATCGAGCGCAGCACGGCGATGGCCGACGTAATGATTCGACAGGGACTCATCGGCGAGGTCGCAAACCTCAACGTGATGAAGTCGAATAACGTCCGCAACACGAACGGCACGAAATACAAGATCATGGCGGGCTACCCCGGCGCCATCTCTTACGCCGACCAAATCGTGAGCGTCGAGTCGTATCGCATGGAGAAGCGATTCGCTGACGCAGTAAAGGGGCTTCACGTTTTCGGTAGCAAGGTCATCAGGCCGCAGGGCTTGGCCGTGCTGACCGCGAACCGCTCGTAAACCGGCGTCGCCGAGTCGAAGGCGACGATGGTCTCGGACACCCGGAGGCATCGCCGCGAGTATGGCGATGCGTACGATCAAGGCTTCACGATTTTGTTGAGGAGAGTGTAGAGATGGCAAATCCTGCCGCACTGACAGTCACCGACCTTAATGCCAACGGCTCGGTAGCGCAGCCCGCGGTCAACACGATTGACACCAACGGCACTGTGCCTGCTGCCGTCGGGGGCGCGCACGAGCGCGTCATGCTCGAAGTCATCAACGCCGACGACGCGGCACTTACCGTCACCATCGAGTCAGGCGACGAGGGCGCGGGCGCGGGGCGCGCCGGAGTCGGCGACCTCGCCGTCGCGCTTTCGGCCACGGGGGGCGGAAGCGATAAGAAAATCATCGGCCCCTTCGAGCCGGCGCGCTTCCAACAGGCCGACGGCAAGCTCAACGTCACCTTCACCGCCGCGACGGGCGCGCCCAACGCGACCGTGCGCTGCTACCGCCTGCCGAAGGCGACCTAAAAAAGGGTGGCGTGGTACAGGAACAAACGAACCGGCGTCGCGTGGGACGTTGACTCCGTGACGGAGAAACGGGTCTCACGCGACCCCGACTTCGAGCCTTGCGACGCGCCTGAGTTAGCGCCTGCGCAAAGGGAAGAAGCCCCCGGTCAATCAGCCGAGACGGTACTCCTGGCTGACGGCGGCGAGGTTAACTCTCTCGCCGCCGCGCCGGGGGTCAACGTACCGCAAACTCCGCAATCCCCTGCGGCCAGCCCCGGCCCCGTGTCGAGTACCGGCGATGCGACTGATAGCCAAGTCACAGTTCAGCAGCCCACTGCTTCGCAGCCCGCAACTCCTTCGCCCCGCACTCGCCGCCGTCGTCAGCGAGACGGCGTTTGACGTAGAGCGCGACGTGAAAGAGCAGATGCGCGCGCCCAAACACGGGCGCACGTACCGTCGTGGCGCGATCACGAAGCGCGCGACTAAGGCGACGCGAGCGCTCGGCCTGCGCGAGCGAGTCTTGAACCGCGGCCAACTCTCCCCCGAAGGCTTCAGCCTTGAGAGGCGGCGCGCGGTCGTCGGCTACATATTCCACCGCGCGAGCGCGCCGGGCGAAGCCGCAGCGGTTGATCTCGGCGCGGCTGTCAATTCGATCCGCGCCAAGCCGCGGGGACTGCGCGCGGAGATAAACGGCTCAGACATTTTGAGCCTGCTCGAAGAGGGCACGCGACGGGTGGCCGCGCGCCCCGCCTTCGGGCCTGCTGTTGAGCGCGCACGCCCCGTATTCGTGCGCAAGGCGGACGAAGCAATCGCAAACCTGATTTGAGAGGAGTGATCGAGATGGATGAAGTTGAATTCCCGAAGGCTGTTGGCACGACGGGAGAGGTCTATCAGGGCACGGTGGCGGGAGCGCTTGATCCGGATGGGAATGTGCAACCTCTTCAGGTGGACGCCGACGGAGCGCTCCTGACGAGCGGCGGTGGCGATGGAGGCCCGATAGAAGTGAATCAGGGGGCCGCAGGAGGTACACCGTGGCCCGTGTCCCTTTCCGATTACGCTTCGCAAACGACTCTAGCCGCGATACTCGCCAAGCTCACGAGCGACCCCGCAACCCAAACGACGCTGGCCCAAATCCTCGCAAAACTTTCATCAGACCCAGCGACCCAAACGACTCTGGCCGCGGTTTTAGCGAAGCTTTCGAGCGACCCCGCAACGCAGACGACCCTTGCCGCCGTACTTACGGCCCTACAAGGGACACTGACGACGAATCAGGCGTCGCGGGTCGCATCTACGTCCGACGTGAACGCTCCCGCCTCGAACACCGCGGCGGTCATCACCTACGCGGCTGCCGGGGCCGGAGTATCGCACGCGATAGGCGGCGTCGCGTGGAGCTACAGCAGCGACCCGACGGCAGGGAACTTGAAAATCGAGGACGGAAGCGGGAACGTCGTCTTCCAAGTGGACATCACCTCGAAAGGGCCGGGATTCTTCACGTTCCCGCGACCCAAGAAAGGGTCAGCCAACACCGCGCTCATCATCACGCTCGCGGCGGGCGGCAGCGGGGTCACTGGCAAGGTCAACGCCACGAGCCATTGGACGGAATAGGAGGTGGCCCATGAAGGGACTATTGGGCCTGTCGGGGCTGTCGGCGATGGCTGGCGGGTCGGCCCCGACCACGTTCGCCGACGACTTTAACGATGGCGTGTTCGACACTACGAAGTGGACGCGCGACGACTCAACGCAAGTCAAAGAGCAGAACGGGCGCATCGAAATCCTATCGTCCGTCCATCTTCTGATTTCCAATCTGGCCCTCAACATGAGCGGGGGCCGCTACATCGCGTTCAAGACCAACCCGAACGGCGGGAAATCGTGGTGTAGATTTTTCCTCAACGGCGGGGCCGATTACTACGAGGCCCGATTCAGCCAAGACGCGAATCAGAGTTGGTTCGGTACGCACACGGGCGGCGGCGGCGATTCGTGGAGCTTGCAGACGAACTACGACGCGGTAAACGACGCATATCTGCGGTTCAAACACGACCCGGCGACGGGCAATATCCAGATGCACACTTCGCCGGACGGGGCCACTTGGACGCTCCGTGCGTCAGTCCCACGGCCCAACAATTCGGGCATCACCGCTTGTCAGCTTCAAGTCCTGAATGTCGGGGCCACGACCGTCCACGTTGACAACGTAACGAGCGACGTGCCCATTGCGTGAGGAGGCCGCAGACCAGTGGATTACGCAACACTCGAAGAGCTACTCGGTTATCTGCCCTCAGTCACGAGCGACGAGGACAAGGGCGTGCTCGCCGCGATGATTACCCGCGGCTCGCGCGCGATTGACACCTACACGCGCCGCGACCCCGAAACATTCGCGCCTGCGCCCACTGAGGCGAGCGCGCGCCGCTTCTACGGGGCGGACTCAGCGGTGCTCCTGCTCTCAGAGTTCGTCGCCGACTCAATCGAAGAGGTTACCGCGCCGACGGGCTACATGCCGGAGGATTACGTCGAGTTCCGGCGTGGGCAGATCAGGGGGTTGCACACGGCGACGACCGACAAAATCCTGACACCGCGCGTCGTGTGGAAGAAGGGCGTGCCGTTCACCGTCACCGCGCGGTGGGGCTACGCTGCTATCCCTGCCGACATCAAGGAAGCGCTCATGCAACTCGTTGTGCGCTGGTGGCGCTCGAAGGACGAAGCGTTCGCGGGCGTCATCGGACAGGTCGGCACGGATCGCACGATTATCGAAAAGGGTTTCCCGTCGGGCGTTAAGACTCTCTTAGGGCCTTACGTTTTGGAGAGCGCGGAGGAAGACGAAGAGGCGGGAACAATCGAGCGGAGCGACCTGCTCGACGCAGACAGCAACCCTGAGCGCTGGGGGCGCTGGTAAATGCCTGAGCTTCCGACAGACGTTGTTGAGGTCGAAAAGCTAGTGCGCGGCGCGCTCGTCACGCTCTTCAGCGACATAACGGGCCTGCCGCACGTCCTCACTCATCGCGTCTGGATCGAGGGCGAGGCGGAGGCGAAGCGGCGCATGGGCTACGAGCATCCGGCCACGAAAAAGACCGAGTACCGTCTGCTCGTAATTGACCTCTCATCTTTCGACGACACGGAACTCGGCTGCGCCGACAACCCGGTCTTCAACCTCGGCTACACGCTCCGTCTCTCCGTCTCGCACATGGACGTGCGCCCTGACAATAGCTCCTCGACGGACGATTACGCGCGAATCCTTCTGACTATCAGAGACCGCGTGCTGAAGAGTCAGAAGTCTCTGGGCAGCTACGAGCAACTGAAGCCCGCACCGCTGACGCAGGTGGACACGCGCTTCGGCCTCGACGATGACACGACCATCATCGGGCATCACGCACAGTTCTCTCTAAAAGTTGAAGTCACGCCGACTCCGCTTCTCTAACGAAAGGAATTTTTTATGGCGACGCCTAACACCTTCAAACAGTCGAACGTATACGCTGCGTTCTCTCCGACCTTCAACGTGCAGGAGGCTTTAGGCACGCCGCTCGCGCGCGAAGTGCTGACGGCCCGCCTGCCTTTGCCCCGTGACGCAAAACCTTTGCCGACTCGCCGGGTGACGCGCGACGAGACGCGCGACTGCACGGGCCGCTTCCTCGTCGGTCGCCGCCTCACGTCTCGGCTCGCGCTCTGGTCAATCCGGCTCGACGCGAGTCCCGCGCTCGCCGCGGGGCTTCTTGCGCTTGGCTTCGGCGCGGCGGCAGCGCCTTCGGGGGCGGGGCCGTACACGTCCGAGATTACGCGCCTTGTGAGCGACCAGCTTCCCGCCACCTCTTTTCTCATCGGCGCTGAGGACTCGGATGAGCCTGCCGAGCTTTACAAGGACATGATTCTCAACACGCTCGACATCGAGGCGCAGGTGCGTGGCAAGGTCAGCTTAGCGGCGAGCTTCGTCGGGAGCGCGGACGTTGAGACGGTGGCGGATTACGACCCGCCGGATTGCGGCACGATTGTGCCGGTGTACGCGAACGACTGCCAGCTTCTTATCGGCGGGACGAACTACACCGACAACCTCCGCTCTTTCCGCTACAGCCGCAATAACAATCTTCTCGCAGGCGATGACCCGTTCCCATTCGACGCGGTTGATCTCGTCCGATTAGAGCGCGGCCTCGACACCTCGCTCTTCTCGTTCGGCATCTACGGCACGAAGGCACACGCGCTATACGCGCAGGCCGAAGCCGAGGCTGCGCTCGCGGTCTCCTTGCGAATCGGCCCGGCGGGAGACGCGCCTTCGATCATCGCGGCGAGCGCGCAGCTAAATCTTCAGGACACGCCCGTCGGCTACGCGGGCGAGGCGAATCGGAGCGTGATCAATCTGGACGCCGCGCCTTTGAGCGTCGCGGGGGCGGCCCCCGATAGAGTCACGGCGGTCATCGCGCAGTCGGGGCGGTTCCTGACCGTGCCGGCGTGAGTCGCAACGGGGCTGACGGTGAGTGATCACGCAAAGGAGTACCGATCAGATGGGCTTCAGCAAAAAGACATACGAGTCGGAGGTCGCAATCGAAGTGCGGCACGGCTGGTATCCCGAAACAACTTTCGTCTTCTACTTCCCGAAGCATCTCCCGCAGAGCGCGCTCGACGCGGAGAAAGCCTTCCTCAGCCTTGACGATAAAGAGGGGGCGGAGAAGTCGCGCGTCGCGCTCATCAACGTCGTCGCTGAGATGTCTTTGCGCGCGCCGTCGGGCTTCGACGACTTCCCCATGAGCGCGGTCACAGGAGACCTGCAAGATCGCGTGCGCGACTACTTCGACGACGCCACGAAGCCGGAACTTGAGCAGATCGTCTCAGCGGCGTGGGCCGCTTACAAGCAGGGAGCGCGGCCCGTCGGCTACTTGAAAAGCGCTCAAGATCGTCGCGCGGGAGGTGGTGACGTTTCAGGGGTTTCTGTCGAAGCTTCATCCTAGCTTCGACGACTGCCCAAGCCCTTGCGCCCGCACGGTTGACGACGAGAGGCCGAAAGACCTTCCCGACTATTGCGCGCAGTGCGAGGTCAGGCGTCAGCTCGATTACTTCGAGCGCGGAGCGAGGCGCGAGCTTGAGAGGCGCTTCTCTGAAGGCGAGTGCCCGAAGAGCTTCGAGGGGCTGACGGGCGACGTGCTGAGGTTGATGGCGCTCGCGGGAAAGTACAAGCGCGGTCGTCTGCCTCCGGGGGCGGACGCGCTGATGGCGCGGGCGCTCGACATAGTTCGCGCCGAGAGCCGGAGGCCGGAGCGGGTGAGCGCTTGGGAGAGGGCGCAGCGTACGGGGGAAAAGTGATGCGGCTTTACTTCAATTGTGCTACGCGCGACGCAACGGCCCTGATGAACCGCTCGTCGTCGAGGAGGCCGCGCGCCTCCGTCATGCCGCCCTCCATCACATGCCTTAGCGCTTGGTTGATTTGCGTCTGGTACGGCGGCGCGCCCTTGACGGCGGCACGGGCCTTGAAGTGGTTGAGCACGTCTAGGTCGAGCATGATCGTGATTCGCACCTTCGTCTTTTCGCCGGCCAAGTCCTCGCGGCTGGCGACGCGCTCCGGCGCGACGCGGCGGAAGCGCCGCCCTGCGGTTTCAGTCTTCGCCTTCTTCATAAATCCTGCGCTCCTGTCTGGTCGCTTCCCAAGCGGTGATGAGGCGGTAGATTTCCCCGCCATCCTCATCGTCGCGCATCGTGTAGGTCACAGTCAGCAGTCGGCCCCGAAAGTCCATGCCGATGCGTTGAAAACGTTTCTCTTCGTCCGAGTGGTCGCCGTCGTAATCGTCCTGCGCCAGCGGGTCAGCGAAGACGAAGCGCGCGTCCTCAAACCGCACGCCGTGGCGTTTGATGTTGGCTTCGGCCTTGTCTTCGTCCCACTCGAATCTCACTTAATCATTATGCATATCCGATATGCATAGGTCAAGTGTTTTATGAATCGCTTAATTGTAGAAATCCAAGTTGATGGCGAAGGCCGTGCCACTGCCGCCTTGAAAGGCGTCGGCGATGAGGCCGACCGCTTCACCGCGAAGACGAACGAGGCGGGGAAGGCCGGTCTCTCACTTAAAGACGTTTTCGCGGGGAACATCCTCGCCGATTTTTTCAAGCGCGGCGTTGACGCGGCGATAAACTTCGGCGCTGAGGCGGTGCGTGCTTCAGCCGCGGCTTCGGACGCAAACCGCACGCTCGAATTCACCGCGACTCAAGCCGGACTCGCGTACACGCGCGCGGCGGAACTTGCCGAAGACTTCGGGAAGCGCGTCGGCGCTTCAAACACCGAAGCCGCTCGCACCTTCGCAGACCTCCTTCGACTCGCTGACCGCGCGGGGCGCGTCGGCGACATTGACCTCATTCAGCGCCGCTTCGCAGACCTCGCCGCCGCGCGCGGACTTAAAGGCGCGGAGCTTTCAACGCTCGTCGGGACAATTTTGAGCGGGCAGGACGAAGGTCTGAATCGCTTAGGTCTGCCCGACCCGTCGAAGCTCTATGCGCAGTACGCCGCACAGATCGGCAAGACAGCCGACGCTCTGACGGAGATGGAGAAGGCGCAGGCTGCTCTCTCAGGCGTGATGGCTAAGGGGGCCGAAGCCGAGGGGCAGGCCGAAGCGCGGCTGCGCTCGACCGCCGGGCAACTCGACTCCGCGAGCGCGTCTTACGAGAACCTGAAGACGCAAGTCGGCGAGGCGATCACGACCTCGATTGAATTCCGCGATGTGCTGGATACGATCTCGGACGCCCTCGGCTCTCTCGTCACTTCTCACGCTGAGGCGCGACGCGAGCTTGCGTTGGGCTTAAAGACACCTGAACAGATCGCGCAGGAGGAGCGCGAGGGCTACGGGCGTCAGGCTTTCAACGCATTCAAGGGCGTCGCGTCTGCCGTCTTCTCCATCCCTTTCACCATCAAAGACGACTTCCAACTCGCTGCGGGCCAAATCAGCGACGAGGAGTACAACACGAACCTACAGGGCACGGGCGAGGCGATACTCAATCCGGGGCAGCGCCAATACGAAGCGCGCGTCGCGCAACTGAAGGAGCTGCAAGAGGAGATCAAGCGGCAGGAGCAAGAGGCGCAGAACAAAGCCAGTGCTGCTGCGGCTTCAGCGGCGGCGAAGGAACAGGCACGTTTGCAGGCTGAGGCGGCGAAGGAACAGGCACGTTTGCAGGCTGAGGCGGCGAAGGCGGCAGCCGAAGCGGAAAAGAAGACGCTCGAAGCATTGCGTCAGACGCGCGATGAGGCACGCTCTTTTCTCACCGACTCGCTGATTAAGAGCGACCCCGACAACCCGCTCCTCGCGCTCTTCGTGCGCGCGCAAGTCGAGATCGAAGAGACGAGAAAGAAGTTTCAAATCTTCGGCTCATCCGGCTCATCCTTCGCAAACGAGATGGCGCGCATCCGCGAGGAGGAGCTAAAGACGGAGATCGCCGTCGCGCGCTTCCAAGCGGGCCTCACGGCTCTGAAGCAGCTTCAAGAGGCGAACAGGCTCGAACGCCCCTTCGTCGGACTCACAGGCCCGGAGCAACGCGCCCTCGACGTTTTTGGCGCGCGAGTCGCCGCGGCCACGTCGGGCGTCTCGGGCGCGGGGCAGGCGGAGGCTTTGCGCGCCGGACTCACTTCGGTTGACCCCGCCATCTTAGCGGGACGCCAGTTCGAGGCGCTGAAAAAGCTTGAGTCGCAAATCTCGCTCGCGGGCGGGAGGGGAAGCGCGGCGGCGCGCGACGCCCTCGACGCCCAGCTCAAAGCACTCTTCGCGTCATTGCCCGATGCGCTGAAAGCTAACGTCGCAAGTAACCCGACCTTGCGCGAAGCCTTCGCTGGGGCGTTCTCGCGGGACGCGGACAGGGCGCGGCGCGAGGTCGAAGACGCGATAGAGCGCGAGCGCGCAGGAAACCTCATTCAGCAGGACGCGCGCGAGCTGCTCGCGGCGATTCGCGGGAGCGCGCTTACAGACGCGCAGAAGCTCAAAGAGTTTTTAAGTGTCACGGGCGCTTTAAGCGCGGGCGAGTTGACCGGAGACCTGCGCCGCGCGCGCGTTGACGCCCTGCGCGAGTCGGCGCGGCTCGAAGCGGGAAAGGCTGAGGAGGCGGAGGCGCGCGCAAAGAAACTCGCTGCCGTGATGGAGAAGCTCGACCGCGCCTTGAGCGACCGCGGACTCAAGCTCGACGCTGAAAGCTCGAAGGTTCAGATCGAGGTCTTAGACCGATCCGACCTCGCGCGGGTCTCGACGCTGGGCGACGGCTTCTCGGCCTTCTGAGGGTGAGCGGAAATGGCAGGACGATACGCACAGGCCACAATCGCGGGAGTCGCCTTGCAGGGGGCGGGAGGCGTCAACTGCCGGGTTGATGTCCTCGACGGCGAGGGCCTGAAGCGCGCTCTCGTGGGCAGTTCAGTTGTAGCGCTCGACTTCACCGTCCACACGCAACTCAGCAGCCGCGGCGCAGCGGGTGTGCCTTTCGGCCTCCGTGTCGCGTGGATGCCGATCACGCTCTTGAACAGCGTCGTCGAGGTGATGGAAGCGGCGTTGCAGGCGGACGAGGATTTCGTCGTCACGGCCTCGGACTCAGGAGGCGCGCCAAAGACGGATGACATCAGCGTGCGCGCAGTGCCGGACTTCAGAGCGATGGCCGGGAAATACTTCACGCGGGGCGAGCTGTCGAACGACTACGTTAAGGATGTCGTCTTTCGCTTCATCTCGACGGGGGCTGCCGGCTCGTAAACTTTGACGTTTTTTGACGCTTGCGAGGAGCTTGACCGATGAGCAAATCGAACTATTTGGAGAACGCCGTCCTAAACCATCTTCTTGGCGGCGGCGACTACGTGCGGCCCGCCACGGTCTACGTCGCGCTGTACACTTCCGCGCCTGACGACGCCGGCGGCGGCACGGAAGTAGCGGGCGGCTCTTACGCGCGCGCCGCCGTGACGAACAACAGCACGAACTGGCCGGCTGCCGCGGGCGGCGTGAAGTCGAACGGGACGGAGATCGTCTTCGCGCAGGCGACCGCGCCGTGGGGCAATGTCACGCACTTCGGCATATTCGACGCGCTCTCAGCAGGCAACCTACTCTTCTGGGGCGCGCTCACCACCGCGCGCACGGTCGCCACCGGCGACACTCCCAGCTTCGCCGTCGGCGCGCTCACAGTGACGGAGGACTAACAGCGATGTCTCAGCACTACGCCGTCCTCGGAACAAGCGCGCCCGTCACGACCGTGAAGGTCGGCGCGCGCTCAATCCCTGCGCCCTTCGCGGGGCAGCTCGTGCGGCTCGTCTTCTCCGTCGGCGCAGCCAACTCCGCGGGGGCGTCAACCTTCGACGTGAAGAAAAACGGCGTCTCGATCTTCTCAAGCCCCGCGGAGCGCCCCTCGATAGCGTCGGGGCAGAGGAGCGTCGTCGTTTCCGGTCTCGAAATCGAGGTCGCGGAAAACGATGTGATCTCGTGGGATGCCGTCGGCGTGCCGCTGGGGGGCTTGGCCGCGCCCGTCACATGCACGGCTGTGCTCGACGACTTGCAGCCCGCGGGACTCACCATCGAAGAGGCGGACGGCGCGCCCCAGCTTCTAGCCACGACGCTGAAAGTGGGAAACGGCGATCTGACCGACGAAGGAGGCGGCGTCGCGCGCCTGCGATCCGTCGCCGACGTGCTGGGGGTCGCAAACGGCGCGGCCTCGCTCGACAGCGCGGGGAAGATTCCGACCGCGCAACTTCCTGCCCTCGCCATCAATGACGTTTTCACCGTCGCGTCTCAGGCGGCCATGCTCGCTTTGACGGCGCAGCGCGGAGACATCGCCGTGCGATCTGATGTAGGGAAGGCTTTCATCCTCGCGTCAGACGACCCGACGCAGCTCGCGGATTGGGTGCAGTTCCCCCTCCCTTCGACCTTGCCGCCTTCGGGTGCAGCAGGCGGTGACCTCGCTGGCACGTACCCTAACCCGACGCTCGCTGTCCTCGCGGGCCTCGTCGCAGCGACATACGGCGACGCCTCTCACATCCCGCAAATCACGATTGACACGAAGGGCCGGATCACTGCCATTGCCGCCCTCGCTATCGGCGCTCTCGCGCTCGCGGGCGATGTCACGGGCACGCTCGCGGCTTCGGTTGTCACGAAGATTCGCGGCTTTTTGATCAAGGACTTCGGCACGAGCGGCCCAACAATCGCGGACGATTTCAACGACGACATCTTCGATACGACGCTCTGGCAGCGGTCAAATATATCGAACGTCGTAGAGACGGGAGGTCGCCTTGAGATGTACACGAGCGGGGCTGCTGATTGGTTTCAGTGGGCCGTGACTCGTGACATGACTAATCGCTACGCCAGCTTCAAGTACGGCCCGAACAATACGAACATCGCATTCATTCGTATGCTCTTGAACGGCGGACTTGATTATCTTGAGTTTCGCGTTGACCCCGCGACTGCGGGGCTGAAGGCGGGCTATCACGTAAACGGCGGAGGCGATACGTGGGTAGTTAATAGGGCCTACAACCCTTCGACCGACACCTATCTGAAGTTTCAACATCAAACTTCAGATGGCAAGTGGCACTTCTTCGTTTCCGGGGACGGTGTGACGTGGACGGACATCGGGAACTGTTCGCCGCCGGGCGGTGCAGGCCAATCGGCTGCCCGCTTTTTCGCGTACAGCATCACGGCGAGTGTTGCAGTTCCGATTTGGTTCGATAACTTCGACTCAAACATTCCACAGGCCAGTACGAACCTTGCGGACGGCGAGACGCTCGTTTACCGAAGCTCGACGGCTCAGTTCGAGAACTTCCCTGTCGGGGCCGTAGAAGGAATATCCGCCGCTCCGGGCGGCCCGCCTGCCAACGCGAAGCCGGGTCAGTGCCCCGTGCACTTCGATATGGTGAATCATCGCCTCTACATCTGGAATCCCAACACAAGCTCATGGGATTGGCGCTCGATAAATAACAGCTAAACATGCCGATCCTGCTGCCCATCGAGGACGAGTCCGCTGGAGCACCGCCACCTTTGGCGACGAGTGCCGGCGCGTCCGCTCTCGAAGGCGCGCTCACGGTAGCCAACCGCGTGCGCGGTGCAAGCGCGGGCGCGAGCCTCGTCTCCGGCGCGCTGCGGCTGGGTGCTGCCGGCGCGCTCGCCATGTCCGGCGCTGTTTCAGGTGTGAGTGCCACAGCCGCGCGCCTTCGTCTCAACGCAGAGGTCAACGTCAACCTCGCGGGCACGTCCGCGGGCACGTCTGCGTCAGAAGGCATGATGCACGCTCGCTTGTCCGGTCTCACCGCGCGCAGTGATAGCAGCTCAAGCGCCGTCGGCGCGCTCGTGGTCGCTCGCGCCGACGAGTTCGGCTTCACGGTCTTCGTTGACGTTCTCTCGTCCGCGCTCGCCGACGCCCTCGAACGAAACATCCACCGCTACACCGCGCGGCTGATTGTCGGAAGGGAGAGAGACGAGGACGGCAATATCGTCGTCGCCGGGCAGAGCGTCCCCGTCATCCGCGCAGAGATTTCAGCGCCTCCCGACCGCCTCGGCACTGAGCTTTCTGTCGTCCTCGCTCGCCCTGACGTGGCCACCATCGCCTACGGTGACGTGGTTGATTTCGAGGTCGGCGTCTGGACGGGCGAAGAGTTCGCATACGTGACGCTCCTAGAAGCCGCGCGGCTCTCAGGCCGAGGTGCGCGCTACGCGAACGAGCGGGGGCTGCCGGCTGATAGCGTCGAGATGTCCTTCGTTGACGTGATGGGTGACCGCTGGAATCGCGCGCCCTCGCGCAACCTTATCTTCTATGACCCCGACGAGACGGAGAAGCCCGCGCCCTCGTCCCTGTCTTCACAGGCAATCGTGGACGAGCGCGGCCAAAGCGTAGAGCCGGAAGTTCGCGCGGTCTCCGACCTCTCGCTCCTGACGCTCCTCGACGCGGCTTACGTCGAGGGCTGCGGCTTCAGCCGCGTCGTCACCAACTGCGAGGACTTCCCCGTCTCTCAGGCGACCTTCACCGTCACGGGCGGCTATGACGCCGGCGTGCGTCAGTTCCTCTCGCTTTACGACGTGACTGTATTTGTCGCGGGGAACGATCTGTGGATCGTGGACACGGGCGCGGTGCTCCCGGCGGGCCTCTCCCCGCGCGAGTTCCCCGCGCGTCTTTCCGTCGCCGTTGACGACACGCTGCCGAAGCGCGAGCCGGTGACGGCCATACTCGTGCGCCTGAAGGACGACCGCGGGGCGGGCGAGTATTTCACGGAGCGGCTTGAGACACCTCAGCCTTCCGAGACGGGCACATTCGGGCAGGAGGGTTACACGCGGACGAGCGTCGAGAGGCGCGTGCGCGAGTACCGAACTTTCTCCGCGCCTGAATCAATCGTGCGCGAGGAGACGGTGAGCGAGAAGACGACGACGGAGGACTTCGAGTTCAACGTCATCAACCGCGAGACGCGCACCGACTCTTTCGACGCGCTAGGCCGTCACACCGGCTATACGCGCACGGTCGAGCAGCGCCTGCCCGACCCCGCGAGCAATGGCGAGATGCTTTTGCAGACGGCGCTTGAGGAATGGCAATTCATCTCCTACACGCCCGACCCGCGCGATCCCGCGCGCGACCTGCAAGACAGGGTTGAGACGCGCACCGAGGGGCTGATACTCGTTGACGAGGATAAGCCGTACCTCGATAAGCCCTACCGCCTGCCTCTCTCGGACGCGCACCGCTCAGGCTACGTTGACCCTGACGCGAATCAGCGCACGGAGTTCGGCCCCATCAAGACCGAGATCATCGAGTTGAAGGTGAGAGGCCAGCAGGTGACGAGGGAGCGCCGCGTCTTCAACCACGTCACGGACGCGCCCGACTCTTCGAGCGTGCAGACGCTGACAGCCTCCAATTCCATCGAGCGGAAGAGCGCGACCACGCGCAGCGTCCTCGTTATGGCCGAAGGTGGCACGCTCGCCGGGCGTCGCGTGCCTGAGTTCGACGGCACGGGCCTGCCCGGCGCGCTCGCTCTGAAGCTGGCGCGACGGCGGCTCGCGCAACTGAATGACCCGCAGCGCGAGGTGAGCGTGCAGATGGCCTATCTGGATATAGGCATGCGGAGGGGCGCAGACCTACGGCTACGCGGGCGCGGCGGGGTGATTGGCGATCTGATCGTGCGGGGGTACTCCATCGTCTTCTCTACCGGGGGCGGCTCAAGCGACTTCACGGCAACGATGAGCATTCAGGCGAAGGAGCTGCGGCAGTGAGCGAGGGCGGGACGCAAAGCACACCGGCGCGCGACGAGACGGGCGAAGACGGCGAGGTTCGGATTTACGTCACGCGGCGCAAGATCGGCGAGCACTACTACGGCGAGCATATCTGCGCGCGCAGCTTCGAGGAAGCGCGCGAGACGGCAGCGAAATTCGGGGCCGAGGTCGAAGGCGTGCTCGAAGAAGTGTTGTGCGTGAACTGCTTGGCAGTCGTCACAGGCGCAGAGAAGCCGGTCGTCGAACGAGGTGATTGGCCGGAGGAACTCGAAGGGTGAACGTCACGAATGACGACGGCACGCCCCTCCTTTACGTGAACGCGCGCGTCACGGAGGGCAGCGAGATGGCCTTCACAGGCAACGTGCCTTGCCGCGCGGGTATGTTTCTTTCGGCAACTCAGGACGCAGCCGCGAAGATCGAGGCGCGCCGCAGCGGAACGGCGGACGCCTTCGCAGACCTCGAAGCCGCGCCGATCTCGCTCACGCCTTACGCGGGTAGCGTAATTAAATTTGATTTTAGGGTGACAGGTCTGCCCGTGACGACGAGTGCCCGCGCGTCGCTGCCCGTGAAGGTGACTTACAACCCGTGAGCGAAAAGAAGTTCACAGTCTCTCACAGAGGCGGTCGCGTGAGAGTCGAACTGCCCGCGGGTAAAACGCCCGCCAGCGACACCGCCGACCAGAGTCGTCGCGGCCTCCTGCCGGCGGACGAGGACGATAACCCTTACACCTTCCGCGAAAAGCCTCAGATCACCTTCCTCGACCTCGGCACGAGGCTGAGGAGCGGCCCGGGCGCGCTGTGGAAGGGCGACCGCTATCGCGCCGCGGCGGAAGTCTCTTCGCCCACCGTGCGCGACGACTACTTCGACGAGTACGTCGAGATCGAATACGAACGCGCCGCGCCCGTCGTGCTCGCCAGCCCTACTCTCTCTGAAGTTCAAGCGCTTGACCGGCGCTTGCTCGGAAGTCGCGCTCCGAGCGGCACGGACGCGCTTGACCCGCTCGGTCAGACGCCCGCCAACGTCACGGGCAGGCGGCTATACAACTGCATGCCCCTCGTCTTCGATTCGCACTGGCTGTACGTGACCGTCGGCGTCAGCGAGAAGTTTTACAAGCTGTCGGCGGACGAGGGCGAGAGGCCCGATGAGTGGGAGAGGCGCGAGCACGAAAGCCTCGATTCGCACGAGCGGTGGAACGAATTGAACCTCGCCGCCGACGTGTCATTCGGCTCCGGGCTGCTCAAGCCAAAGGGCGCGGTCAAGAGTTTGCGCGCCGTCGCGGGCGACTACTCCTCGGTCGGCGTGGCGCGCGCCGTCGGCGCTTACGAGGAGTTCGACACCGAGGATGACGCGAATTTCAAAGTCACGTCTGAGGCCAGCTTCGACGCCGACGCGGTAGCGCCTAACTGGTCGAGCGGCGCGCAGGTGCGCGTCTACCTCAAACCCCGCTTCCTGCGTTACGAACTGATGACCTCCGACCCGCTCGCGCCGTTTCGCTGGGACGGGCGCGTCCCCGTCTACCCAGACCTCTACATCTTCCGCGGCGCGTCGAGCCAAGCGGACGTGAACAGCCGCGCGATGTGCGCCGTGAGGCGCTCGCCGCTGGCCTCCGCTTGGCTCGACTCGAACCCGCCCGGTGCGGGCGACGAGGCCGTGCTCGTCTGGCCGGCCTTCTCCGCTGGCAGCGTGCCGCCCACGCTCACGCCCGCGGGCGCGCTCGCCGCTGTGATCGCGCAAGGTGATAAGGTCTTCTACGTGTGGAGAAAGACGGCGCGCGCTCTCGACTTCGCGCACGACCAGAACCCTTACGCTGGTGGCCTCCTCCTCGACACGCCCTGCCCCTGAAAACCAGCCTTAATTTTGAGCAAGGGCGGCGGAAAAACCGGAGACTCGCGGGGAGGCCATTCACCAAGTTCCCTGTTTGCAACAGTTCACTTGCCGACGTATTCCCAGTGCCACGGCTCGTAGTAATAAGGACGAAAGCCAAACTTGTCGGCGTTGCGGACGAGCCATTGATAGACGGGCGTTTGGACTTGGAGCGCGCGGTTGGCGTCCTTGGTCTCAACGGGTTCGCCGCCGACGTAGAGGTCGAGCGCGCGGCCAGTGAAGTGCGGGCTGTTGACGGCCAGCCCCGCGCGGCCCGAATTGGGCGACTGCTGGCGCAAGTGTTCTTGATAAGCGCGCGAGCGAAACGACGAGACGATTTTAAGAAACTTTTCTTCGGGCGCGAGTTCGCCCGTCGTCGTCTGTTTAAGTCCGAGCGACTTGTCGGCGAGCGCGGCTGAGACCATGCGCTTGTATGCGGCGTAGGTTTCGCGCTCGACCTGTCGAAGTTCGTCCGCGCGCGTCGGGTCGTAGAAATCGGCGACGGGCGCGACGAGAAGTTGTCCGGGCAGAGGGTCTGACTTGTCTTTGAGACGCGCGCCCTGCCATTCGGCGACCATCTTGTAGAGCGTCTCGTCGTTGAGAATCCCGTCCGGCTGCAAGCCCGACGCCTTCTGCCAGCGCGAGAGCGAGGAAGCGAAATCGCCGGTCGCCGAGTCTTTGTCGGTCGCTATGAGGCGCGAGATGAGCGGCATGTATAGATACCAGCCGTGCTGCTGCTTGCCGCCGAACTCCCACGCGAGTTCGTACTTCAACTGCGTGTTGCGCGCAACGGCCTCGGCGAATACTTCAGCGCCCGCCTTCGAGTCGGGCGCGGCGGCGGCGCGACGTTCGCGCACGGCTGCCGTCGGTTGCAGGCTCGACTGCGCGGAGTCAGCGCCGTCTGCGGCGGCCTTCTGCGCGTCGGAAGTTTTCTGCGGGGCGGGCGACTGCCCGTGGCCGGGCCTCGCGGCCAAGACGGCCAGCGAGACGATTGCCGCGAGCGCGACGAAGAGTGCGAGAACGTGCGTTTTCTTGTGCTGCATCCTTAAAAAACGTCCGAAAAAGGCGAACAAAATGGCTGCAAAAATAAGGCGAATTGAAGTGAGGTTGACTGTCTCGCGGACAAAATATCAGATGCCGCCGCGCGCGTCACGGTTCGACGCGCGCGACAAATTTTCTCGGAATCGAAGGATTTAACCACAGAGGGCGCGAAGTTCGCACAGGGTTGACGGAGAAGAAACTTTGCGTCCTCCGTGAAATCCTCTGTGCCCTCTGTGGTTAAACTTCTCCCCTAAACCACACGCCCCGACTCTGCTAAACTGTCGCCGCGGACGCGTCGAATAAAAGAACGCTCCACGGTCGTCAGTTCTAAAATCTAAAAACGAATTTTCCCGGCACACGGAGAAGCCAAGATGCCACTTGAATCAAACAGCGCGGCCAGCGTCTCGCCCGCGCTCGCCTTCGAGACCGAAAACGGCAGCCGCTTTACCTTCAACTTCCAGATGGACGGACGCGTCACAATCATCGGCTTCCAAGAAGGCCGCGCCGTCACGGGCGCGCTCACCTCCGAGCAGGCCGCCGAACTGCGCGACGCCATCGGCGAGTACATACACAAGAGGGAAGGCTGAAAAGAAGTGATGAATGCGGAATGCGGAATGATGAATGAAACAAAGGCCGTGCTTTAAATTCATCATTCCGCATTCCGCATTCATCATTTCTTCCCTTGACCCTCGCGCGCGCTCAAGGCAAGATTTCAGCCTATGTTTTACCGACGGCCCGCCGCGGCGACTCCCGCCCGCGTCCTTCGTATGAAAAAGACGGCTCGCAGAACCGAAGCGAAGGCCCGCGGTTTGAAAACAGCCGCCCGCTTCGCCTTCGCTCTGGCGGCAACATTTACGTGCGCCGTCGCCGCGAGCGCGCAGAGTTCTACTGCCGCGAGCGCGCAAACGTACGAGCGCGAACTGGCAGCGCCCGCCAAACTCGAACTGAGAGTGAAGAACCGCACGGGCCGCGTCACCGTTATCGCTGAGGACGAGCGCAAAAGCGTTTCGTTGCGCGCGACGAGTTCCAGTTTGCCCGTCGGCGAGCGTGAGGTGCGCGTCGAACAGGGCGGCTCGACGGTTTCAATCGAAGTCGGGCGCGAGCAGACGGGCGCGCAAAGAGGCGACGGGATGAAGGTCACGCTCAGCGCGGCGCAAGTCGAGCGCGAGCGGATTGACTTGACCGTGCGCGTGCCCGCGCGCGCGCGCGTGAGAGTCGAAACCGAAGCGGGCGCGGTTGACGTTGTCGGGAACGTCGCCGAGGCTGAAGTTAAAACAGACACGGGAACGATTCGCGCCGACGTTCCGCTCGACGCCTTGCGCTACAGCTTTCGCTGGACGCTCAGCCGCCCGCGCTTCTTCAGCGAGGTCGAACTGCCGAAGGTGAAGCAGAAGCGCGGCGGCACGTCGGAGATTGCGGGCCGCTTCGGAAGCAAGAAGGCGAAGGCCGACCAGCGCACGCAACTCGCGCTCGAAACCGAGCGCGGCGTCCTGCTCTTCGGCGTCAAAGACGAGGCCGCCGTCCCCGCAGACCTGCGCGAACGCGCGCTCACCGAAGCCGCGCGCGGCATCATCCGTAGCGGCGACACCGAACTCATAGACGCCATACGCAAGGTCGCGCCTCGCCTCGTCGGCGACTACGCCGAGACGCTTCCGCAGCGCACGACCGAGCCGACGCTCGCCTCAAGTTCAAATCCGTTCGACGTGAAACGCGAAGCGGGCGCGGGACTCGCGCGCGTTCAGGCGCGAGTCACCGACCGCAACGGTCGAGCAATCAGCGGACTCACCGAAAAAGATTTCACGGTCACGGAAGACGGCGTCGAGCGACGAGTGCGCGAAGTTGTGCCGACGAGCGCGCCGTTCAACCTTATCTTGCTGCTCGACGTGTCGGGAAGCGTCGAGGAGCGGATTGACTTCATACGCAAGGCCGCGCTCGACTTCCTCAATACCGCCGGGCCGCAAGACCGCATCGCAATCATCAGCTTCCGCGACGACGTGCAACTCGTCTCGGATTTTACGACCGACCGGCATCTTCTCACCGAGCGAATCAAAGACATCCAAGCGGGCGGCGCGACCGCGCTCTACGACGCGCTCGGCTACTCTCTCGTCAGCACGCTCCGACCCTTGCGCGGCGAGCGAACAGGCATCGTCATCCTCTCGGACGGCGACGACAACCATTCGTTCGTCACCTTCCCTTCGATTCTCGCAACCGTCTATGAGACCGGCGCGATAATCTATCCGCTCTACGTGCCTTCGGGACTGATTCCACAATCTTCCGCGCCCGCGCCCGTCTCGACGCTCGACCCGATGCGCACGCGCTACCTGACGCTCACTTCGCGCGCAGACGAAGAGGGGCGCAAGCTCGCCGAAATCTCCGGCGGCGCTTACTACCCGATTACGCGCCTCGAACAGTTGCAGCAAGCCTACGACGACGTTGCCGCGCAACTTCGCACGGCCTACACGATAACTTTCGAGACCTCCACGGCGGCGCGCGAGAACGCGCGTGAGCGCGTGCGAGTGCGAGTCGCGCGCGAGGGCGCGAGCGTTCGACTCAGCCCGGCGGTCGGCGTCGCCTCGACGACGAGCAAACGGGACGCGCCGTAGTCGCTTCGAAAAACTCCCCGACGCAATTTTCAGTTGATAAGAGAGTGCGACGCGCTCTCTAGTTTTCTTGAGTGTGCTCAAAAACGGATTAACCACAGAGGCACAGAGAACACGGAGGCGGCACAGAGAGTTTGAAGTCTCTGTGCAACCTCTGCGTCCTCTGTGTCTCCGTGGTAAAGAAACGCCGCGCCGCGCGCGACTCGCGTTGAAAACGTCGGCACTCGCCGTCGCGCTCATGCTCTCGGTCTTTCTCTACGAAACCTCGCACGCGCAAGAGCCGACCGCGCCCCAACAGGCAGCCCCGCAGCAAACGCCCACGCCCGCCGACGCCGAGCCGGTCGAACGCATTGACACCGACTTGACGAGCATCCTCCTGTCGGCGACCGACAAGAAACGCAACTTCGTCACGACGCTGCGCGCCGAAGACCTTCGCGTCACGGAAGACGGAGTCGAGCAGAACATCGCTTCCTTCGAGCGCGAGACCGACGCGCCGCTCTCGCTCTCGCTTCTGGTTGACACGTCGGCCTCGCAGGAGAAGGTTATGAACGTTGAGCGCGAGGCCGCGAGCGCGTTCGTCCGCTCCGTCCTTCGTCCAGACAAAGACACGGCCTCCGTAATCTCCTTCACGGGCGTCACGCTGCTCGAACAGCCCCCGACGAACGACTCCGCCAAACTCCTCTCGGCAATCTCGCGCCTCCGCGTCGAATACACGGAAGACAACCCCATCTGCAAGAACAAAGACACGCCCGAGGAAATCTTCCTCCGCTGCCGCACGCTCGTCTTCGACGCCGTTCGCGTCACCTCTTCGGAAGTCCTCTCGAAGACGCCGGAGCAGACGCGCCGCGCAATCATCCTCCTTTCAGACGGCGACGACTCACACAACCGCACGCCGATTTATCGCGCCGTCGAACAGGCCGTCCGCTCGAACGTCGCCATCTACTCAATCGGCATCCGCGACCCACACTTCCGTAGCGGCGAGATGCGGCGCGACTACCTCACGCGCCTCGCCGAAGAGACGGGCGGTCGAGCCTTCTTCCCCAAAACCCCGCGCGACCTCGCCGCGGCCTTCGCGCAGATTGAGAGCGAACTGCGCTCGCAATACCTCATCGCCTACCAGCCAAAGAACCGCGCCTTCAACGGCGCGTTCCGCCGCCTCCAAATCGAAATCACAAACCCCTCGCTTCGCAAACAGAAACTCCGACTCCTCTACCGGCAAGGCTACTACGCGAAAGCGAAGACAACGGGATGAAGAAGTGCGGAGAAAGCGAGAAGGGGAGAGGGGGAGAGGGGGAGAAGGGGAGACGGGAGAAAGAAGCAGCATTGTCAAACGTCTCCCCCTCTCCCCCTCTCACTTTCTCCCCGTCTCCCCGTCTCCCCTTCTTGCTTTTCCCTCTTTCATACTTCATCCTTCCAAACAGTCATGTCCCGCCCCTTGCTCATGTCCTTGTTCGACTCGACGGAGCGCCGACCGCTCACGGTGTCGGAACTCACCGCGCAGGTTCGCGGCACGCTCGAAAACCGCTTCGCCTCCGTCTGGGTCGAGGGCGAAATCTCAAACTTTCACCACTCCGCCCCCGGCCACTGGTACTTCACCGTCAAGGACGAGGGCGCGCAACTGCGCGCCACGTGCTTCCGGGGCGTCAACTGCCGCATACGCTTCCGACCCTCGGACGGCCTCCTTGTGCGCGTGCGCGGGCGGCTCACCGTCTATGAGCCGCGCGGCGAATACCAGTTGACGGTCGAGGCCTTAGACCCTGTCGGCGCGGGCGCGCTCCGTGTCGCCTTCGAGCAGTTGAAGGAGCGACTCGCAGCCGAAGGTTTGTTCGACGAGACTTTGAAGCGCGAGTTGCCGCTCCTGCCGCGTCGCGTCGGCGTCGTCACAAGTCCGACGGGCGCGGCGCTGCGCGACATCATTCGCACGCTGGAGCGACGCACGCGAACCGTCAGCGTGCTCGTCGTGCCTACGCGCGTGCAGGGCGAAGGCGCGGGCCGCGAGATTGCGCGCGCCATACAGATTTTGAACGAACACCACGCGCGCGCACGCGCGGAAGGACGCGCCGACGACTGCGTTGACGCAATCATCGTCGGACGCGGCGGCGGCTCGGCGGAAGACCTCTGGGCGTTCAACGAAGAAGAGGTGGCGCGCGCGATTCGCGCTTCCGCTCTGCCCGTGATTTCGGCGGTCGGACACGAAACCGACTTCACAATCGCCGACTTCGCCGCCGACGTTCGCGCCGCGACGCCGACCGCCGCCGCCGAAATCGTCGCCGAGCGCGAAGACGAAATCGCGTCTTACGTCGAACGTCTCACGCACGGACTCGTCAACGCCGCGCGTTACCGCGTCATCTCGGAGCGCGCGCGCGCGCAAGAAGCGGCGATGTCGCCGGGCTTCGACGAGGTGCGAATGCGCCTTCGCGTGGCGCGCGAGGAACAACGCGACGCGCGCCTTCGTTTAGAGCGTAGAATGTCGGAACAGGCGGCGCGCGCGCATCGTCGGCTTGAAGCGGCTGCGCGCAGACTTCAGCCCGCGCGTGTCGCGGCCAACGCTTCGCACGCGCGCGCGCGTGTGACTGTGGGCGGCGCGGCTTTGGAACGCGCGGCGCGCGCTCGACTCGAAGACGCGCGCACGCGTCTCGCCGTCGCCGCGGCCTCGCTCGACGCGATGTCGCCGCTCGCCGTCTTGGGTCGCGGCTACGCGTTGGCTTTTGATGAAGGCGACGCTGTTCTGCGTTCGTCGCGCGCGGTTGGCGTGGGCGAGCGCGTGCGCGTGCGCTTGGCGGAGGGCGCGCTTCGTTGTCGCGTCGAAGAGGTCGAGGGGGAGGAAGTGAAGCGATGACGCAGCCGTCGGGGCGCGGGGGCAAGAGCCGGATAGTGATTGACGTTGCGCGCGCGCAAGCCGAAGCGCGCGCGGGCCGTGGCCGTCGCTTCGGACGCTTGAGCCGCTACCTTTCGGTCACGAGTTTGATAATCGTCGGAGTTGTCGTCGTGCTGCTCGCCAGCGGCTACGCGTGGTGGCGGAGCTACAAGCGGAGTCCGGCCTACAGTCTCGCGCTTCTGGTTGACGCGGCGCAGCACGACGACCGCGCGCGCGTGGAGTCGCTGATTGACGCCGACAAAATCGCGCAAGGGTTCGTCCCGCAGGTGATTGACAAACTCGCGGGCGCTAACTCGCCATTGACTGCGCAGGCGCGCGCCTCTCTCACGAACGCGCTGCCGGCGCTCCTGCCGCGCGTGAGCGAGACGATGCGCGACGAGATTGCGGCGAGCGTCAAAGGCTTGTCGAAGAACTCGACGAGCAGCACGCCCTTCTTCGTCAAGGCGTTTGCGATGCGCTCGGCCTTCGAGTCGCGCGAGCAGGGCGACGCGGCGACTCTCGTGTTGAAGTCGGGCGACCGCCCCGTCGAGTTGACGATGCGGCGCGACGGCGAACGCTGGAAACTCGTCGGCGTCAAAGACGACAAGATGGCCGCCGACATCGCAACGCGTCTCGCTTCGAGCATCCCGGCGTCGCAGCCCGCGCAGAAGAGGAAATGATGAATGCGGAATGATGAATGATGAATGAAGAGAAGGTTGCTGTTCTTAATTCATCATTCATCATTCCGCATTCATCATTAATTAACCAATGCCGAAGAGAGAACAGACAAAGACGAACGCCGCGCCGAACTTCGAGGCGCAGTTGGCGACGCTTGAGCGAATCGTGCGCGAGCTTGAGCGCGGCGACTTGCCTCTGGAGCAGAGCCTTGAGTTGTTCGAGCAGGGCGTACGGTTGTCGCGCGAGTGTCAGGAGCGTCTGAACGAGGCCGAGCGGCGGATAGAGATTCTGCTGCGCGGCGGCGACGGCTCGACAATCGCCGTCCCGTTCGAGGCCGAGCGGCTCATTGACGAAGAGGACGAGACGGACGATGAGAGCGTCTTTTGAAGAGAGAGCGCGCCGCGCCTCGAACGACACGACGACCTCCGGCGACACTGACGACTCGAACGACGCAACGGTCTCAAACGACGCGCCGGCCTCTGGCGAGACGGTCTCGAACGACGACGTGCTCGCCTACTTCGCGCGCGTGCGCACGTTAGTCGAGGCAGAGCTTGAACGCATCGTGCCCGTGGAGTCGGTCGAGCCTGCGTCGGTTCACGCGGCGGTTCGATGGAGTCTGTTCGCGCCCGCCAAGCGATTCCGGCCCGCGCTCGTCTTCGCGGCGGGCGAAACTTTCGGCGCGCGCGCCGAGAGTCTCATCAGAGCGGCCTGCGCCTTCGAGTTGATTCACACATACTCGCTCGTCCACGACGACCTTCCGGCGATGGACGACGACGACTTGAGGCGCGGGCGTCCGACCTGCCACGTCAAGTTCGGCGAAGCGACCGCCATCCTCGCGGGCGACGCGCTGCAAGCCCTCGCCTTCCAAGCGATTGCCGAAGACGAAAGGCTCGACGCGTCGCTTCGCGTCCGGCTCGTCGCCTGCTTAGCGCGCGCCGCCGGGACGCCCGAAGGCATGGTCGCGGGCCAAGCGCACGACCTCGCATCGGAGGCGCGCGCGGGCGTCACGGTCGAAGAACTCGAAGTCATACACCGGCGCAAGACGGGCGCGCTCATAAGCGCGGCGGCGCGCGCGGGCGCTATGGTCGCGGGCGCGAGCGAACCGGAACTCGAAGCCGTCAGTCTTTACGCGCACGACCTCGGCCTCCTGTTTCAGATAACCGACGACCTTTTAGACGTGACCGCGTCTGCCGAAGACCTCGGCAAGACTCCGGGCAAGGACGCGCGCGCGCGCAAAGCCACATACCCCGCGCTCTACGGACTCGACGCCGCGCGACGCCGCGCCCGCGAAGTCTTTGAAGCGACTTGCGCCGCGCTCGACTCAATCCAACGACCGACCGAACTGCTCCGCGCCGTCGCGCGCCTCACGCTCGAACGCCAGAGTTAGAGGCTAGAGACTAGAGGCTAGAGGCTAGAGGCTAGTTAAAAGCGCGTGCCTTTAACTAGCCTCTAGCCTCTA
>Ga0081539_10000957_pt1 | contig 54155 bp, 55 predicted proteins | sample TabmetS4T2R2_FD_71023 | JGI IMG/M metagenome (GOLD analysis project Ga0081539, IMG submission 71023) | Tabebuia heterophylla rhizosphere microbial communities from the University of Puerto Rico - S4T2R2 | ecosystem: Host-associated > Plants > Roots > Rhizosphere ...
TCGCTTACGGGAGGGCCCTTTCGCAGAGCGAGATCGCCGAGTTCCTGCGCCTGCCGCTCGGCACCGTCAAGACGAGGACTCGAGCCGCGCTGCGACGGCTCGCGGACGAGCTCGGCGAGGAGCTGCCGTGAGCGACGTCCGCGACATCGTCGGGCACGACGGTGATCCAGAGGAGCTGGCGCAGCTGCAGCGGGTACACGAGCTGCTGGAGCGCGTCGGGCCGCCGCCGGAGCTTTCTCCGGCGCTCGCCAGCCCCCCAGAGCCGCCACCGGCACGAGTCATCCCGTTCCCGCGCCGGTATCGCTTCACGGCGACCGCGGCCGCCGCCGCCGCCGCGGCGGCGCTGTTCGGCGTGGGCTACCTCGTCGGGAAGGCGCCGGAGGCGACGGTCGAGGGGACGGTCGCGATGGCGGGCCGGGGAGCCACGGCCGAGCTCGACCTCTTTGCCAAGGACGAGGCTGGCAACTGGCCGATGGAGCTCCGCGTCCGCGGCCTCGCACCCGGCAGGTACGAGCTGTGGCTCACGCGGAACGGCAAGCTCGCGGAGACGTGCGGCCAGTTCGTCGTCGCCGAGGGCGAGACGACGGTACCGCTCAATGCGCCCTATCGGCTGAAGGATTTCGACGGCTGGGTCGTCGTCGCGCCCGGCCACGACGAGCCGGTCCTGACGACGGTGTGAACCGCGGGGCGCCGGCCGAGACCGGCGCCCACGAGGCTCGGTCCTAGCCCTTTCCCTTGCCCTTGCCGTTGCTGTTGCCGTGCGCCGCGTTGCTCGTTTCCGTGCTGCTCGTCGAGGTCGACTCGCTGCCCTTGGACTTCTTCGGCTTCGCAGCCCCGTGCGTCGCCGGCGTGCTCGTGGCGGCGGACGCCTGTGTGCACAGGCCGAGCTTGTCGCCATGCGCCGTGTGCGCGGGGACTGCAGGCGCCGCGATGCGGATCGTCACTTTGCCCTTGTGGCAGACGGTGACCTTCGAGGCGTTGTTGTACTGACCGTTCGAAGGATTGGCACCGCCGGCGATGCTCGTTCCACCGATTGCCGCGAATGCAATCACGGCCCCCAGCGCCACGACCGAGGCGACTCCGATCCGTCCCTTCGACGCGTCTCTCGTCACGTGTCCCCCTTCCTCCGGATCATCAACCAGTCTATCGGACTCGGCGCGGGCACCCAGACCCCGAATCCCCAAACTCAGGGATCGGGATCGTCGAACACCAGGAGCTCCGGCGCGAGCGGGTTCAGGGCCCGACCCCGGTGAACGGCTTCCGCGCGCTTCCGCCCCGAGGTGGCGAAGGCAAGCGCCAGCCAGGACTCCCAGGCGTTCGGGTCCTCGACCAGCGCGCGGCGGATGTGCTCCTCCGCCTGAACCGGCCGGCCGGCGGCGGCGTCGGCTTCGCCGAGGAGCCGCCACGGCTCGGCCGCCCACGGCGCGAACCTCCTGGCGCGTTCCGCCTCGCGAGCGGCGGCGATCGGGTCGCCGCGGTCGAGAGCGTCGTGCGCAGCCACGACCGCGCCGTTGCCGATGTGCACCACGAACGCAACCGTTGCGAGGCCGATCGCGGCTGCGACCAGCCCCGCTCGCGCAGCCGCCCCGGACGCCGACGGCGCCGCGGGCTCGCCGGCGCGGAGCACCGCGACGGCCAGCGTGACCGTGCAGAGCATCACGACAGGCAGCTCCCAGTCCCAGTCGACCGCGGCGTGCGCCAGGAGCGCGACGTATGCGGCGAGTGCGGCGCGACCCGCTGGGACGCGTATCGCACGTCGTGCTCGAAGGAACGGGAGGCCGAGGGCCACGAGCAGGATCGCCAGCCCGACGAGCCCGACTTCGGCGAGCATCTCGAGGTAGAGGTTGTGGGCGTCACGGGCGTAGATCAGGCTCGGGCGCTCGCGCTCCCAGACGCGACCGAAGGACCCCGCCCCGTCTCCGGTCAGCGGCTCGTCGGCGACCATCCCGGCGGCGACGTCCCAGTAGTCCGCTCGATAGCTCGTCGACGACGACAGCAGCCGCTGCGGGGCGCCCTGCTGCGACGCGGGAGACGTGCGCACGTCGAGGACCTCGTGCACGGCCACGGCAAGCACCGCTGCGAGGCCGAGCGTGACCACGGCCACCGGCAGCCGCGGACGCGCCCGCGGGAGGCGGGACGCTACGAGCACCGCCAGCCCGAGGGCTCCGGCCGCGAGCGCGCCGCGCGACAGGCTCAGGTACAGCGCCACTCCCGCCGGCGGGACGACCAGCGCCCCGAGCACACGCCGCCAACGCGGTCCTGCCGTCGCGAGCCCGAGACCCAGCAGCAGGGCCGTCGCCGCGACGATGCCCGATGCATTGGCATACCCGATCGGAACGTCCAGTCGCTCCCCGGGCTCACGTCGATCCAAGACGTACTCGACGAGGCCACCGATGCTGACGATGCCGGTTCCCACGAGGACGCCGATCACGAGCTCGTCGAGCCGCCGGCGCGACACGAGCAGGAGCGCCGTCCCGGCGGCGCCGGCGTAGACCAGCGTGCGCTCGGCCTCGAGCACCGCTCCGTCAGGCGCGATGGCCCATGACCGGGAGATCGCCTGCCAGGCCGCGAGCGCCAGCAGTGCGCCCACGAGCACGAACCCGCGTCGCGTCGCGTTGATCTGCCGCGCCACGATCGCATAGCAGGCGATCGCGATCGCCTCGACGAGCAGCACCGCACCCCACGTCTCGGGGTAATAGCCGCCGCTTGCCCAGGCGAGCGCGACGAGCACGACGGCCGGCAGCGCTGCGGTCAGGGCGCGCTCGAGCACCGGGACGAAACCTAGGCGCGACGCCGGAAGCCCTGACGAGTCGCACGACGAGGCGCCCGCAGAAAACACTGAGCCGGCAAACCCGAAGGCCCGCCGGCTCAGATGGGGAGAATCTAGGGCGCGCGCTCACCCCGCGCAAGGGCCGCACGGAGGAAAAAGCCGCAAATTGCGTCTATTTGGTGGACCGAATCCCGTCGGCAGCACCCTGGGTTGCGGTGCCGCCTAGCGCCGGATAGAGCGGACGGTCGCCTTCCACGAGCCGCGTGGCGCGACGACGTCGACGACGTCGCCGACGCCTGCGCCCATGAGCGCGGAGCCGAGTGGTGAGTCGGGCGACACGCCGCCGACCGAGGAGATCGTCACCTCCATCACGTCGCCGTGCTCGTCCTCGATCTCCACGATCGACCCGGGCCCGACGTGCTCGTCCGTGTCGTGGTCGACGACGGTCGCCGTTCGGACCCTCTCGCGCAGCCGCGCGATCCGCGCCTCGAGCATGCCTTGCTCGTTCTTCGCGGCGTGGTACTCGAAGTTCTCCGAGAGGTCGCCGAAGCTGCGCGCCGTCGCGATCGCCTCGATCGCCGCCGCGCGACGCGGGCCCTCCAGCTCGGCCAGCTCCGCCTCGAGGGCCTCCAACTGCACGCGTGTCAGGACGTCGCCCGGCTCGCTCATGCGGGTGAGGCTACCGAAGTCACGGACGCCTCCCGGGAGCGACTACGGCGCCAGTGGAGAGACCGTTGCACTAGGGGCAACCGGTTCTTGACACATTCGCGGCGTCGCTGCGTAGATACTGCGGCGTCGAGCGCGCTCACCCGGCGCCGCAGGAGGCGGCGCCGCGACCGAAACGGACGAGGAGGGACGTGGTGCCGACCGATCTCGAAGCCTTCGTCGCCGCGGAAGGACGCGACGAGGCGGTGCAAAGGGTTCGCGAGCGGATCGACCGCGAGGGGATCACCTACGTCTACTACCAGTTCCCCTCCGTCACCGGCCGGATCATGGGAAAGGGTGTCCCTGCCGCGCACTGGGAGACGATCGCCGGGAAAGGCTTCCAGCTCGTCTACGGCGCGACGGCGAACCTGTTCGTCGACCGCCACGGCAACTACATCGGCTACGGGCCCGAGGCCGCGGAGCTCGTGGGAGTACCCGAGCCCGAGACGTTCCAGCCCCTCCCGTGGGACTCGAGGGTCGCCCGGGTCTGGTGCCAGTGCTTCCGGAACCGCGAAGAGCGGGTGAGCCCCGGGGCGTTCCTCACGTCGGACTGCCGCGGCAACCTGATCCGTCTTCAGAACGAGTTCGAGGAAGCCACCGGCCTCCACCTCCGGGCGGGCGCCGAGCCGGAGATGATGTGGCTGAAGATGAAGGAGGACGGGACTCCCGACGTCCAGGGAGTCACGAAGCCCTACTGCTACCACATCGACCAGTTCTCCGAGCTTCAGCCGATCATCCACAAGATGATCGAGTACGGGAACGCCGTGGGTCTCGACATGATCCAGGGCGACCACGAGGACGCGCCGGGCCAGATCGAGCTCAACTTCAACTTCGACCGCGCCGAGAAGACGGCGGACAACCTGTCGACGTTCCGGCAGGTCGCGAAGCAGGTCGGCCGCGAGCTGAACGTCTTCCCGTGCTTCATGCCGAAGCCCTTCATGGGCGTCTCGGCGAACGGCTGCCACCACAACATCTCCCTTTGGCGCGGCGACGAGAACGCGTTCATGCCCGACACCGACGACCCGCAGAAGCCGAGCCAGACCGGGCTCTATGCGATCGGCGGGATCCTCGAGCACCTCGGGGCGCTTACCGCCGTGACCGCGTCGACGGTGAACTCGTACCGACGGCTCTGGGACACCGGGTTCTGGGCGCCGGTGTTCGCCGACTGGGGCTACCAGAACCGCACCACTGCGCTCCGCGTCTCCGCCCCGGGCAGGTTCGAGTACCGGTCCGTCGACTCGGCCGTCAACCCGTATCTCTCGATGGCGGTGCTGATCGCCGCGATGTGGGACGGCATCGAGCGAAAGCTCGACCCGGGCGAGCCCGAGGAGCGCAACATCTACGAGGCGATGGCCGAGGGCAAGGAGGTCAAGCGGATCCCGATGACGTTCGGCGAGGCACTCGACGCGCTCGAGGCCGACGACGTCGTCAAGCGCGCACTACCCGACGAGATGTACAAGGTGTTCATGCACTACAAGCGAGACGAGTGGGAGCGCCACTGCGCCACCGTCACCGACTGGGACGTCACCGAGTACCTCGATGTGCTCCCATAACGAGAGGGGCGCCTAGGCAATGTGCGGCATCGCAGGGATCATCTACCGGGACGGGACGACGCATCCGATCGGCGACGAGATGACGCGGATGCTGCAGTCGATGAAGCACCGCGGCCCCGACTCGACCGGCTACGCGCTGTTCGGCACGCCTGAGAACGGCGGCCTCGTGATGCGGTTCAAGCTCGCCGACGCGAACACGCCGCGCGACTTCGAGTTCGAGGAGCGCCTGCGGCGTCATCGTGTCGAGGTGGAGAAGCGACTCGGCAGGCTCGGCGCGCTGGTCCACGAGGTCGACGAGGAGACGCCGTACGCGTTCCGCGTCTCCTTCGACTACGACGGCGACCTGAAGCACCTCGCCGACCTCGTGGAGGACATCCCCGAGGCAGAGGTGCTCTCGCTCGGGAGCTCGCTCGAGATCGTCAAGGATCTCGGCGACGCCGAGTCCGTCCACGACCAGTACCGGCTCGGCGAGTTCACCGGCACGCACGCGATCGGCCACGTGCGCATGGCGACGGAGTCGGAGGTCGACATCGCCGGCGCGCACCCGTACTGGGCGTACCCGTACTCCGACGTCGCGGTCGTGCACAACGGCCAGCTGACGAACTACTTCTACTGGCGGCGCAGGCTCGAGCGCGCGGGGCGCCGTTTCATGTCGGAGTGCGACTCGGAGATCATCGCGGTTTACCTCGCGCAGGAGATGAGCGGTGGATTGACCCTCGAGGACGCGATGCACAAGTCGCTCGACGAGCTCGACGGCGTCTTCACCTACATCGCGGTGACGAAGGACGAGCTCGGCGTCGCGAAGGACGAGCTCGCAGCGAAGCCGCTCGTCCTCTACGAATCGGACGGCCTCGTCGCGATCGCGTCGGAGGAGATCGCGATCCGCCAGCTGATGGACGAGGAAATCGAGACCTACGACCCGTTCGAGCGAGAGGTGCTCGTATGGCAGCGGTAGAGACGTGGGGGAACCCGTGGCAGCGGTAGGGGAACGGGGGATCACGTACGACGCGCGCGGCCTCGCGGAGCCGTTCGCCGAGGCGCCCCGCACGGCGGTCGTCGAGGACGGGGTCGCGACCTTCGACGCCAAGGACCTGACGACGCGCACGATCAACCTCGAGCTGCGCCGCCTCCTCTACGAGGAAGGCGTCGGCGAGGTCGTCGTGAGGAACCCTCGAGCACGCCACTCGCTCGGCGTCGGGATCCTCACTCGCTGCAAGATCACCTTCGAGGGCTCGCTCGGCTACTTCGGCTGCGGCCTGATCGACGGCCCCGAGATCCACGTCAAGGGCCGCGTCGGCTGGTCGGCGTGCGAGAACATGATGAGCGGCGTCGTGGTGATCGACTCGAACGCCGGCTCGCTGACGGGCGCCGCGATCCGCGGCGGCGACCTCGTCGTCAAGGGCCGCGTCGGCGCGCGCACGGGAATCGACCAGAAGGGCGGCACGATCATCGTCTGCGGCGACGCCGGCTCGATGAACGGCTTCATGATGCAACGCGGCCGCCAGATCATCCTCGGCAACGTCGGCCCCGGGCTCGGCGACTCGATGTACGACGGGACGATCTACGTCGGCGGCAAGGTCAAGTCGCTCGGGATCGACTGCGTGCCCGGCGAGTGGACCGACGCCGACACCGAGTTCATCGAGCGGAAGTTCCGCATCTACGGGCTCGGCGCGCCGCCGGAACTGCAGAAGTTCGTCTGCGGCAAGGTGCTCTACAACTACGACTCGCTCGAGCCCGCCGAACGGAAGCTGGTGATCTGATGGCCGACGCCCCCGGCAGGGAGGACGTCCTCGGGAAGAGCAGGATCTTCACCCCCGAGGTCATCAACGACATCCACGTCAAGGCGCAGATCGGGCGCTACCGAATGCGCGGCTTCTCGCTGTTCAAGCCGATCCCGCACTGGGACGAGCTCGTCTTCCTCCCCGGCACGCTGACGCGCTTCGTGATCGAGGGCTACCGCGAGAAGTGCGAGACGAAGACGGTCCTCGGCGCGCGCTTCGCGAAGAAGCCGATCGAGCTCGACATCCCGATCTACGTCACGGGCATGTCGTTCGGCGCACTCTCTCTCGAAGCGAAGATGGCGCTCGCGAAGGGCGCCTCGATGGCCGGCACGGCGACCTGCTCGGGCGAGGGCGGGATGATCCCGCCCGAGCGCGACTATTCGACGAAGTGGTACTACCAGTGCATCCAGAGCCGGTACGGGTTCAACCCGCACCACCTCATGCTCGCGGACGCCTGCGAGTTCTTCATCGGCCAGGGCTGCAAGGTCGGGCTCGGCGGTCACCTGATGGGGCAGAAGGTGACCGAGCAGGTCGCCGAGATGCGGTCGCTCCCCGCGGGCATCGACCAGCGTTCCCCCGCGCGTCATCCCGACTGGCTCGGGCCCGACGACCTCTCGCTCAAGGTGCAGGAGGTCCGCGAGGCGACCGACTATCAGATCCCGATCCAGCTCAAGCTCGGCGCGGCGCGGGTCTACGACGACGTGCGAATGGCCGCGAAGTGCGGGCCTGACATCATCTACCTGGACGGCGCCGAGGGATCGACGGGCGCCGGCCCGCACATCGCGACCGAGGAGACCGGCATTCCGCTGATGGCGGCGATCCCCGAGGCGCGCCGTGCGCTCGAGGACGTCGGACTCGCGGACGAGATCGACCTCGTCGTCGCGGGCGGGATCCGCAACGGCGCCGATGTGGCGAAGTGCCTCGCGCTCGGCGCGAAGGCTGTCGCGGTCGGCACGTCCGCACTGATGGCGCTCAACTGCAACAAGGAGATCCCGGGCGTCACGGACTACGAGGGCACCGTCGGGGTGCCCGCCGGCCAGTGCTACCACTGCCACACGGGCCGCTGTCCCGTCGGCATCACCACGCAGGACCCGGAGCTCCGCAAGCGGCTCGTCGTCGAGGAGGCGGCGGAGCGCGTCTACAACCTCTTCACCGCGATGACGATGGAGCTCCAGATGCTCGCGCGGGCGTGCGGGAAGACGAACGTGCACTCGCTCGAGCCCGAGGATCTCGCCGCGCTGACCGTCGAGGCGTCCGCGATGGCGCGGGTGCCGCTCGCCGGCACGGCGTACACCGTCGGACAGACGGAGCACGAGATCCTCGCCGAGGTCAAGCGCCTGCTCGCGATCAAGGCGGAGGACGACCTGATCGCGAGCCAAAACGAGGCGGACGTCGAGCCTCTGAGGGCGGTCGACTGATGTCGCGTCACGAGCTCGCCTACCGCGAGCCGGAGAAGAGCAAGTCGATCGACGCCGAGTTCCTCTCCGGCAAGCGGTTCCCCTACCAGGAGGACATCGCCCTCGTCGAGGACGTCGATCTCGACGCGTTGACGCCCGGGCAGGACATCAACTGGCTCGAGGACGTCACGCTCCTCGAGGAGGACGGCGTGCCCGCGGTGTTCGACCGGTACTCGAACTCGTTCCTCAAGATCTACTTCGCGATCCCCGCGGGCCGCGAGGACGAGATCGCGCGCAAGGTGCTGATGAAGCACCTCGTGTCTGGCAACTCGTACGGGATCCAGCTCAAGGAGATCCACACGAAGTTCCCCCAGCCCGAGCTCGGCCCCTGGGTCGCGGGCTCGAAGACGGTCGGTACCGACTGGAAGCCGCCCGTCCTCGAGGGCTGGGAAAGACCTATCGGCCACTAGGCGCATGGACGTCGTAAGCTTCGGCGACACCGGTCTCAAGGTTTCGCGCCTGTGCCTCGGGATGATGAGCTACGGCGCTTCGGCGACCCGGCCGTGGGCGCTCGACGAGGATGCGGCACGGCCGATCGTCCATCGCGCGATCGAAGCCGGGATCGTCTTCTTCGACACCGCCGACGTCTACAACGAAGGCCGGAGCGAGGAGGTCACGGGGCGGCTTCTCCGCGCTGCGCTGTCGCGCGAGGAATACGTCGTCGCGACGAAGGTGCACGGCACGACGATGCCGGGTCCGAACGGACACGGCCTCTCCCGCAAGCACGTCCTCGCTTCGATCGACGCGTCGCTCGAGCGCCTCGGCCTCGACTACGTCGACCTCTACCAGATCCACCGTTGGGACGACTCGACGCCGATCGACGAGACGATGGAGGCCCTCCACGACGTCGTGCGCTCCGGCAAGGCGCGCTACGCCGGCGCGAGCAGCATGTACGCCTGGCAGTTCGCAAAGGCGCAGGCTGTCGCGGCACGGAACGGCTGGACGCGATTCGTCTCGATGCAGAACCACTACAACCTGATCTACCGCGAGGAGGAGCGGGAGATGATCCCGCAGTGCATCGATCAGGGCGTGGCGGTGATGCCGTGGAGCCCACTCGCCCGGGGCCGGCTCGCCGGGAATCGCGGCCGCGCCAACGAGCCGCTGACGAAGCGGGCCGAGACGGACCCGTTCGGGGACTCGCTCTACCCGAGCCCGGAGCTCGACCGGCACGTCATCGACCGGCTGGGCGAGGTCGCGTCGGAGCGCGGCGTGCCGCCGGCGCAGCTCGCCCTCGCCTGGATCTGGCACAAGCCCGGCGTAACGTCTCCGATCGTCGGCGCGACGAACCTCGACCACCTCGAGGACGCACTCGCCGCCGAGCAGCTCGAGCTGAGCGACGAGGAGATCGAACGGCTCGAGGAGCCGTACGTCCCGCACCCGATCTCGGGGCACTGACCTTGTTCGCGAGCAGGATTCCGCAAGAGCGGAATCCTGCCGCTGGGATCCCCGCCTTGCGGCGGGGCAGATCCCTGAAGGCGCCGGGTCGCAACTGCCTCTTTGCCAGGATCGCCCCGATGCCGACCCGGGTCGTCAGTCCCGTGACCGTACGAACGTGACGTACTCGGCGCCGTCACCCGGCTGGCGCCGATCTTCGCGCCACTGCGACCAGTCCACCGTGGGGAAGAAGGTGTCGCCCTCCGGCTCGGCGTCGACGAACGTGAGCTCGAGCCGGTCCGCCTCGGGAAGCGCCTCCGCATAGACGACAGCGCCTCCCACGACGAACACGTCGTCGTCGATCTCTGCGGCTCGGTCGAGCGCCTCGCCGACGCTGTGCGCCACGACGACGCTGGCCGAGCCGGCCGACCAGCTGTGCCGGCGCGTGACCACGACCGTTGTCCTGTCGGGCAACGGATGTCCGATGGACTCGTATGTTCGCCGGCCCATGACGAGCACATGACCCCTCGTGAGCTCCTTGAAGCGGCGCATGTCCTCCGGCAGGCGCCACGGCAAGCCGCCACCTGCGCCGATGACGCCGTTCCGCGCGACCGCGGCGACGATCGTGACCGTCACGGCGCGGACGTCAGACCGCGATCGGAGCGCGGATCGCCGGGTGCGGGTCGTACCCCTCGACGGCGATCGACTCGATCGTGAACTCGTCGATCTCGCGGCACGCCGGGTCGAGCCGAAGCTGCGGCAACGGTCGAGGTTCCCGCGTCAGCTGCTCACGCGCCTGCTCGAGGTGATTCACGTAGAGGTGCGCATCGCCGAGCGTGTGCACGAAGTCCCCCGGCTCGAGGCCGGTGACCTGCGCCACCATGTGCGTGAGCAGCGCGTACGAGGCGATGTTGAACGGCACGCCGAGGAAGAGGTCCGCCGAGCGTTGGTAGAGCTGACACGAGAGACGGCCGTCGGCGACGTAGAACTGGAAGAGCGTGTGGCACGGCGCGAGCGCCATCCGGGGTAGGTCGGCGACGTTCCAGGCGCTCACGACGTGACGCCGGGAGTCGGGGTCGCGCCGGATCCCCTCGATCACCGTGGCGAGCTGGTCGACGTGCCCGCCTCCCGGTGTCGGCCACGAGCGCCACTGGTAGCCGTAGATCGGGCCGAGATCCCCGTGCTCGTCGGCCCACTCGTCCCAGATCGTGACCCCGCGCTCCTGGAGCCAGCGCACGTTCGTCTCGCCCCGGATGAACCAGACGAGCTCCGCGACCACCGCAGGGACGTGGACCTTCTTCGTGGTGACGAGCGGGAAGCCGTCGCCGAGGTCGAACCGCAGCTGGTGCCCGAACAGGCTCAGCGTGCCGGTGCCGGTGCGGTCCCCCTTGCGGACGCCCTCGTCGAGGACGCGCCGGAGAACGTCGAGGTACGTGTACACCTGTTCGACGCTACCACCCGCCGTGGACGATCAGCTGCCGCGCGGCAGCGGGCTTGCAACAGTCTGTTGCAAGCCCACCTCGAAGCGCGGTTCGGCCGGGAGGCGGGGTCTTCGCCGGCGCGTCACACCGAGGGCTCGGGGCGCATCTCCTGGTCGATCAGCGCCTGCTCGGCCGCGCCCGGCAACAACGGGGTCTCCTCGCGCCAGTGCGGCGCCTCGCCGTCCTGGACGATCCGGCGGAACAGGAAGAGGACGATCGAGATGGCGAGCACCGCGAAGCCGATCAGCTTCTCCTCCGTGCCGCCGTAGACGACGCCGTCGTTCGCGACCTGCATCCACCCGACGCCGAAGATCGTGAACACGGCCACGAGGAACGCCAGCACACCCGCGATCGGCACCCAGTAGTCCGGGAGCCTGATCGGTCTCGGCCAGTTCGGACGGTCCCTGCGCAAGAGGATGAACGCCGTCAACGCGAAGAAGTGCGCGAGCACGTAGCCGATGTTGCTCGCGACGAGGATCCCGAGAATGCTGCCGACCCAGAAGACGAAGAGGATGTTCACGACCATGTCGAGGGTCATCGCACGCCCCGGGACGTGGAAGCGATTCAGGTGGTACAGCTCCTTGACCGTCATGTCGTCGCGCGCGATGCCGTAGAGCGCACGTCCTCCGTCGGCGGTCGCCGTGTTCATCGAGATGACGAAGCTCGCGATGATGATGATCACGAACACGTCCGTTAACCCCTCGGATCCCGTCAGCGTCCGAAGCGCGCCGACGTAGTCGAAGAGCCCGACCGTCTCCGCGCCGACGCTGCCGACCAATCCGAGCGGCAGCAGCGTGTACACGGCGAGCGAGAACAGCGCGGCCGAGCGGAGCGCGAGCTTGGTGTCGTTGACGGTGTCCTTGTACTCCGGCGCGAACGTCGCGCACGTGTCCACGCCCCACGACGACCAGGACATGATCCAGAGCCAGACGAGGACGAGCCGTAAGACCTCCCAGCTCGAGTAGTCGGTCGTGGCGCCATCGATCGTGTTCGAGCCGTCGAGCTTGCCCCAGTCGAGGTTCGCCGTCGTGAAGTCGCCGGTCAGGTAGCCGAGGAAGATGAAGCAGAAGAGCGGGATCATCAGCAGGGCGCCGGCGAGATAGCCGAACGTGACGCCGACCCGGACCCCGAGGATGTTGAACACCCAGACGGCGAGGATCAGCCCGACCGCGACGCATTGGGAGAGCCCGAACTCGACCGGCCCGGTCGAGAAGTACCCGTCGCCGTACGGCGAGCCGATCGGCTCGCCCGGGAACCAGTTGCCCTGGACGATCGTGCCGATGAACAACCCGAAGACCGAGAGCACGACCGACCAGCCGATCCAGTAGCCGAACGTCGCCACCGGTCCGACGAGCGTCAAGTACTTGCGCCAGCCCTCGTGCGCGTAGAGCGGGAAGCCCCCGGGCTTGTCCGGGAACATCGCCGCCATCTCGGAGTAGATGGTCATGATGAAGACCGCGAGCAGGGCGGAGAAGCCCCAGATCACGGTCGACCCCCAGCCGCCGAGATCGACCACGGTGTAGCCGAGCGAGCCGAGCAGGAAGCCCGGGTTCGCGAGAGCGATGACGAAGCCGTCGTACCAGTTGAGCGCCTTCAGGAGCTCTCGTCTCTCGACTACTGCGGTTGCCACCGACCACCACCTCCCGTTCGTACCGACAGATCCGGCGTCGCGCGGCGCGAACGTAACACGACACAAGGACGATTCCAAGCAATGTCGTTGCCGTCCGGGCAACACGTCGCCGCACGGGGGTGAGTACCATCGAACGCCGTGTTCGAGCCTCCGGTGACGCTCACGTGCGAGTGCGGCGCGACCCAGCGCGTCAAGCACGGCGAGCGTTGGACCTGCCCCGATTGCGGGCGCCTCTACGACACGTCGCGGATCCCGCGGAGCTCGTACCTCGAGAGCACGCGGGTCGTGTCGCGCTACCGGCTGATCACGCTCGGCCCGCTCCTCGTGCTCGCGGCGGTGATGGTGCCGCTCGTCGTGCTCGTCGACCCAGGCCTCGTCTTCGTGATGGGCGTTCTCGCCTTCGGGTACATCCTCCTGTTCCTCCCGTGGGTCCGGCGCCATGCACGGCGCGACGTGGCCGAGGGGACAGCCTGGGATCTTCCAGCCGAGTAGGCCGGCGCCGCGTCACTCGGTCGGCGTCGAGCCGAGTCTCCCGGAGAGCTCGGCTGCTGCCTCGAGCAGCACGGGGAGCGCATTCCTCCGCGCCGTCGCGTCGAGCCGGCCCGCCGGCCCCTGCACCCCGACGATCGCAGCGAGCTCGCCGCGGCTGCCGCTGACCGGCGCGGCGAGGGCCGCCAGGTCCTCCTCGCGCTCACCCACGGCGTCCGCCCACCCGGCGACCCGGACCTTTTCCACCACGCGTGCGAGGACGCGCGGGTCGGCGATCGTCCGGGACGTGTAGCGCCGGAGAGGCCCCGGGGGCGGCGTCGCGTGGCCGAAGGCGAGCATGACCTTGCCCGTGGCGGTCGCGTGCGCGACGCTCGGCCGGCCGACCTGCGCGACGCTCTGGACGGACGCCGAGCTCTCGGCGAAGTCGACGGTGATCGCCTCGTGCTCGCCGGGCACGGACAGCGTCGCCGTCTCCCCCACCGCCGAGACGAGCCGGCGGAGGATGGGCTGGGCGAGCTCGCGCAGATCGAGGCGGTCGACGACGGCGTTGCCGAGCTGCACGAGGCGCACGCCGAGCCGGTAGCGGCCGTTCGGCGCCTGGTCGACGTACCCGCCTGCGGCGAGCGTGGCCAGGACGCGCGACACCGTGCTCGCGTTGACGCCCGTCCGACGCGCGAGCTCGTTCGTCCCGAGCTCTCCCGAGACGGCGAGCTCGTCCATCACGGCGAGCGCGCGGGAGACCGCGGCGACGCGTCGGGCTGCTTGTCGGGTCTCGCGCGGCATGCTACGGTGCGGCCGATTGTGACACACCGTTGCCCCATAGGCAACGGGTGACGACAAGGACGGGACCATGGCCAAGCTCGCCGCCGCGCCGTACGTCGTGATCGGCGCTGGAATGCACGGGCTCTCGACGGCCTACCATCTCGCCGTCTCGCTGCGCGAGCGAGGCCTGGGATCGGGGACGGACGTCGTCGTGCTCGAGAAGGCGCACCCGGGCGCCGGCGCGACGGGGATCGCGTGCGGCGTCGTGCGCAACAACTACTTCCAGCCCGCGATGAGCGAGCTGATGCATGCCTGCGTCGAGGTGTGGGAGTCCGACCCCGAGGCGTATGCGTACAACCCGGTCGGCTACGTCGCGCTCGGGCCGAAGGCCCAGGAGCCAGACCTTACGTCGGTCTACGAGCGGCACGAGCGGATCGGCTACCGCAGCGAGCTGATCGTCGGCGAGGCCGAGGTGGACGCGCACATGAAGGCGATGTTCCCCGATTGGCGTGCGCAGGGCGTGACGATCTGTCTCCACGAGCACCAGGGCGGCTTCGCGTTCAACCTCGACTCCGTCCAGGGGCTCGTACGCAAGTGCGAGGGCGAGGGGGTCCGCATCCTCTCCGGCATCGAGGTGACGGGGTTCGAGCTCGGCCCGGACGACGCCGCGCGCGCGGTCGAGACGAACCGAGGTGCCGTCGAGGTCGGAGAGCAGGTGATCGTGGCGCCGGGCCCTTGGGCGCAGCGGTTCTGGACGATGCTGGGCTTGCCGTCCACCATCGACATCCGAACTCCCTCCGGCGACGTCATGCGGGACCAGCCGATGTGGACGTACTGGAACCTCCAGGAGGGCGAGATCCAGGTCGACCCGCTCTCGTACGCAACCGCGGACGGCGGCGCTCCGCCCGTGATCCATCTCGACACCGACGCGCCGCTCTACACCGACGACGGCCGGCTCGTGACCGACGAGCTGTGGGGCAACTACTTCAAGCGCGACCGGCACGGCGTCCAGGGCGGCGCGGCTCCCCTCACCGTCGAAGGAGACGTCGAGCTCGACCCGTACCCGTCGACCACGAACGTCGACCCCGGGTTCGCCGACATGTGGTGCGCGTCGCTGTCACACGCGATGAGTCGCTTCGAGGGTTGCCGTGCGCTCTACAAGGACGCGCGCTCCGGGGGCGTCGGCTCGTTCACCGCGGACAACTTCCCCGTGTTCGACTACCTCAAGCCGAACGTGTACGCGATCCTCGACTCGAACCACGGGTACAAGATGATCGGGGTCGGGCGCGAGGTGGCGCGGGTCGTGCTCGGCGACCACTCGAGCCTCCTCTACCCGTTCCGCTTCGAGCGCTTCGCGACCGGCGACCTCCACCCGGTGTCGAATTCGCCGTACCCGTGGTCGTGAGACAGCCGGCTCGGTTTTGCACGTCGCGCGTCCAGCCGCGAGTATGACGCCGTGGTCGCGGCACCGCCCACCGGGATGCGCATGCGCAGCGGGTCGCCGCCGGAGGCCGGCTTTGCCGGCCGGGAGGCAAGCTCCGAGTCGGCGATGCGCAGCGCTGAAGGAGGGGGCCCGTGGGGGAACCATGGGTTCCCCCACGATCGATGATCATCTTCCTCCTGCTCGGGTCCACGCCTTGGGTCCTGCTCCTGACGCTCGCGATCGCCCTCTATCTGACGGCGATCGAGCTGCGCGAGCTCGATCTCCACTACTCGCGTTGGGCGTTCTGGCTGCTGCTCGTGTTCCTCACCCACTTCGTCGGCTACCTCGTCCTCCGTGGCTACGCCTTCCACCGGCGCCGAGCGCTCGCGCGACCTGCGGGATAGGCCCCTCGGGCGGCTGGCGCTCGTCGCGGCCGTTCTCGTCCTTGCGTTCCTCTCGACTCGCGCATGCCAGCCCTCGGACCTCGTGACGTCGAAGCGCGCGGTCGAGCTCGCGCGGGCCGAGACGACGTTCACGCCCGACCGCACGCAGGTCCGGCTCGTGCAGCGCGGGATCCCGCCGCGCGCGTACTGGGCCGTCTCGCTCTACGACGTCGACGCGAACGGCAACCCGACGAGGGTCGCCCTCTTCCTCGTCGACCGCAGGACGGGCGAGATCGCGAGCGGTTGAGACGCGCCCGCCGTATGTAGGAATCCTCCACCTGCGAGGCGAGAAAGCCGACGTTTGCCCACATGGAACGCCGCGCGGGCGTTTCGTACGGTTGCGCCGTTACCTCGGAGCGGCCTTGAGGAGGGCGCCGAATGCTTTCGTCGATCTCTGTGCTGGCGGAAACGGTCGAGGAGTCGATCAAGGCGCTCCAGGACGCGCAAAAGCTCGACTCGCAGGTTCTGACCGAGCAGTTCTACTTCTACACCGTCGTCGTCATGTGGCTGATCCACGTCGGCTTCATGGCGTACGAGGCGGGCGTCTCGCGGCGCAAGAACATCATGTCGACGGCGATGAAGAACATCCTGACCATCGCCGTCGTCACGCCGACGTTCTACTACTTCGGCTGGTACATCTACGGGTGCATGGAGGAAGGGTGGCCGAAGTCCGGCCACGATTCCCCCGACGCCTTCCCCGGCTTCTGCGGCTTGACGGCGCCGTGGAGCGAAGGTCTCGGCCCGAACCTCCAGGATCACGTCAGCCTCGTCTTCTTCCTCGCGTTCCTCCTCTTCTCCTGGACGACGGCGTCGATCATGTCCGGCGCGCTGATCGAGCGTGTGCGCCTGTCGGCGTTCCTGCTCCTCGCCGTCATGCTCGGCTCCGTGGTCTGGATCCTCGACGCCGCCTGGGGCTGGAGCTCCGGCGGCTGGATGACCACGCGCTTCGGCTTCCACGACTCGATCGCGTCGGCGGTCGTCCACGGCGTTGCGGGTGCCTTCACGCTCGGCGTGCTGCTCAACCTCGGCCCGCGCATCGGGAAGTACGACCTCGTCGGGCGCGCACGCTCGTTCAGACCCCACAACACGCATATGACGTTGATGGGGCTGATGCTGATCTTCACCGGCTTCTACGGCTTCTACGCCGCCTGCCTGGTGATCCAGTCCACGACCTTCCCGGGCTGGCTCAACATCTACCTGTCGCCGACGACGCTCGGCTCGATCGCGATGGTGATCACCTTCGGGTTCGCCGGCGGCTTCACGGGCGGCTGGTTCGCCTCGAAGGGCGACCCGTTCTGGACCTTGTCCGGCGGGCTCGCGGGCGTCATCTCCGTCTCGGCGGGGGCGGATGTCTACCATCCGTCGCTCGCGTACTTGCTGTCGATCACGGGCGGCATGACGGCCGTCTGGGTCGGCAACTGGATCGAGCGCAAGCTGCGGATCGACGACGCGGTCGGGGCAGTCGCAGTCCACGGCTACTGCGGCTTCTACGGCATCTTCCTCGTTGGCATCTTCGCCGGCGGCTACCCCACCGGTGTGAACAACATCGAGAGCTCGTTCGGCGGCCAGCTGATCGGGATCCTGACGTTCCTCCCGCTCGGGTTCCTGCCGGGCTACGCGATGAGCTGGGTCTTGAAGCGGTTCAACCTGCTTCGCGTGCCCCCCGAGGTCGAGCTCGAAGGACTGGATCTCGCGGAGTTCGAACGCGACTTCTACCCGGAGTTCGAGCGGATCCCGGAGGTTCTCGTCGGCCCGGACGGCGAGGAGCTCGAAGCAGGCCCGATCCTCCTCGATGGGTACAGAACCGTGACGAACGGCAGACCGACGACCAGAGCCGGCGCCTGAAGAGAGGGGTGAGCCATGTTCGACGCGTTTCGCGGACACGACAAATGGGACGACACGGTCACGACGTTCTGGACGTTCGGAGTCGAGGGTGACACCGGCACGATCATCCTCACGATCCTCGGCGCGCTCGTGATGATCTGGGCGCTCGTCCAGTTCGTCCGCCTGGAGTCGCAGAAGCTCGATGCGCAGGCTGCCGCGCTCCGAGGCGGCATGGCCGGCGGCGATCGAGGACCTTCGACCACGACCACGCCCGGCGTCTGAGGAGGGCTGGAGATGGCGAACAAGCAGATCGACTTCCCCGAGCTCCAGAAGGAAGACCGGCGCGTCGCGCCGTTCATGCTCGGACTGAGCCTGGTGTGCGTCGTGATCGTGGTGATCCTGTTGCTCGCCGACGTCGACGGCCCGTTCATCGGCCCGTGGGGATAGCGGCCCCGGACGGTTCCCCTCTACGCTGAGGCTGGTCGTGGCGCTGTACCTCCACTGTGTGCTCTGCGGCCGGAAGCAGGCACACGGCCTGCTGTCCAGCGCGGGTTGGGGCATGACGCCCCTGCCCGCCGGAACGACGGTCGACCATCCGGCGGTCCGTGAAGCGAGCGTGTGCACATGCCCCGGCTGCCGTGCGAAGCACGACGACTGGGAGGCGCGCGCGCTCGCCGCTCTCGGGCTCGGGACGGCCAGCGGCCTGCAGACGGCGAGCTAGCGGCCGAGGCCGACGTACTCCGGCGTCTCGGTGAGCCCGAGACGCCGAGCGAGTGTCCCCGCAGTCGTCGCCTGCACCAGGAGCGTGACGACCACGGCGAGCGCGACCATCGCGGCGACGAGGTCCGCGCCCTCGACGTCGCGAGCAAGGAGCACCCCGGCGACGGCGGCGGGGACGACTCCCGTTTCACGGCACCACGAGACGAAGACCAGCTCCTCGCGGGTCCACTGACCGCGGCGGTCGGGCAGGAGGCAGGCGAGCACGGTCAGCGGACGGGCGACGAACAGGAACGCCGCCATCACGACGAGACCGCCCCACATGTTGTCCCAGACGGCGTCGAGCGGCAGGTTGATCCCGAGGGTGACGAACACGGCGAGCACCGCAAGCTCGGAGATATGCGCCATGAAGTCGTCGAGCTGCCTCGCGTGCTCCGGCTGCCGGCCGAACCCGAGCCGCTCCATGTTGCCCACGATCAGGCCCATGACGAACGCTGCGAGGTAGGCCGAGCCGCCGAGCTCGTCGGTCGTGAAGTACGTCAGCGCCACGACGGCCAGGATCGCCACTGCCGGTGACTCCCGCCAGATCCCGACGAGGTGTGACGACAGCATCGCGGCAAGCACGACTCCGGCAACGATGCCGAGGACGGCTCCGAGTGCGAGGCTCTTCGAGAAGTCGACGAGGGGTTCCGTCGCGCCCACGTTGCCGGCTCCGATCACGCCGGCGACGGTGAGCGCGAGGACCGTGCTGGTCGGGTCGTTGAAGGCGGACTCGGCGATCAGCGTCTGCGCGACCTTCGGTCTGAGACCGAGCCGTTCGAAGAGCGGGATCAGGATCGCAGGGTCGGTCGCCGAGAGGGTCGCGCCGACGAGCAGGGCGACCGAGAACGAGACCGAGAAGACGGGCCACGCGACGACGCCCACGATCAACGCCGTGAGGGCCATGCCGGGCAGGACGAGCAGGCCGAGGCCGACTGCAGTCCGCGAGATCACCTCGAGCGAGATCCCGATCCCGCCGTGGAAGAGGATCAGCGAGATGCCGAGCGTGAAGACGAGCTGGGCGCCAAGGCCTGCGACCGGGTTCTCGACGATGTCCGCACCCGACGGCCCGATGAGCACGCCGGCGCCGAGGAGCAGGAGCATCCTCGGGAGCCGGAGCACGTTGGCGAGCGGGATCGCGAGGACCCCCGCGAGCATGATGAGCCCGACGTCGCGCAGGACGTCCTGTGCGTCCATCGGCGCAGCCTACGGCCCATGACGGTCAGAACAGGCCGACGGTGTTGCCCTGCTCGTCGATGTCGATCGAGAACGCCGCCGGGCTCTTGCCGAGGCCCGGCATCGTCTGCATGTCGCCGCACAACGCGACGATCCAGCCCGCGCCGGTATACGGCCGGAGGTCGCGCACGGTAACCGTGAAGCCGGTCGGGGCGTTCCGGAGCGCCGGATCGTGCGAGAGCGAAAGGTGCGTCTTCGCCATGCAGATCGGCAGGTGCCCGAGGCCCGCGGCCTCGAACTGCTTGGCCCTGTCGGCCGCCGCCTGGAGCAGGAAGACGTCGTCCGCGCCGTAGACGTTCTGCGCGATCGCGCGGATCTTCTCCTCGATCGGGGCGTCGTACGCATACGCGAGCCGGAAGTCGTTCGGCTCGTCGGCGGCCGCGACGACGGCCTCCGCGAGCGCCGTCGCGCCCTTCCCGCCCTGCTCGAAGGCGGTGTTGATCTCGGCCGCGTAGGCGCCATGCTGGACTGCGAGCCGGCGGACGAGCTCGAGCTCCTCGGGTGTGTCCGTCGGGAACTTGTTCACGCCGACGACGGCGTTCAGGCCGAAGTGCTTGACGATCCCGATGTGGCGCGCGAGGTTCGCGGAGCCCCCCTCGATCTCCGCCATGCCGCCCTGGATGTCGCCGCCGTGGTGCTTGAGCGCCTTGACGGTGGCCACGATGACGACCGCGCTCGGCTGCAACCCGCCGATCCGGCAGGTGATGTCGAAGAACTTCTCCATCCCCATGTCCGACGCGAATCCCGACTCGGTGACGAGGTAGTCGCCGAGCTTGAGGCCGACGCGGTCGGCGACGAGCGAGTTGTTCCCGTGCGCGATGTTCGCGAACGGGCCGCAATGGACGAATGCCGGCTGTCCCTCGAGCGTTTGTACCAGGTTGGGCTTGATGACCTCCTTGAGGAGCACCGCCATCGACCCGGCCGCCTGCAGGTCCTCGGCGGTCACGGGCTCGCCGTCGAAGGTCTGGCCGACGGTGATGCGCCCGAGTCGCGTGCGCAGATCGCGCAGGTCGCGCGCCACCGCGACGAGGCCCATGATCTCGCTCGCCGCCGTGATGTCGAAGCCGGTCTGCCGCGGATAGCCGTTCACCCGACCGCCGAGCCCGGTCACGATGTCCCGCAGCGAGCGGTCGTTCATGTCCATGCAGCGCCGCCACGAGATCGTGAGCGGGTCGATCCGGAGCTCGTTGCCGTGTAGCAGGTGGGCGTCGAGCAGCGCGGCGAGGAGGTTGTTTGCCGCCGTGATCGCGTGGATGTCGCCCGTCAGGTGCAGGTTCAGGTCTTCCATGGGGACGACCTGTGCGTAGCCGCCGCCGGCGGCGCCCCCTTTCACGCCGAAGACCGGCCCGAGCGACGCCTCGCGGATCGCCAGCACCGCCTTTCGCCCGAGCTGTCCGAGCCCCTGCGTGAGCGAGACCGACGTCGTCGTCTTGCCCTCGCCTGCCGGCGTCGGCGTGATGGCGGTGACGTTGACGATCTTCCCGTCGGGCCGATCGGCGAGGCGATCGAGGATCGAGAGGTCGACCTTCGCCTTGTAGCGGCCGTACTGCTCGAGCTCGCTCTCCTCGATCCCGGCCTCGGCGGCGATCTCGGCGATCGGCCGGAGCGTGGCTTCCTGCGCTATCTCGAGACTCGAGCGCATCGCGTTATTCCTCCGTGTCCGTGGTCGTGCGGGGCATGTCGCGGTCAGTGGCTCACCGCGGCGGCGGCGAGCTCCGAGACGAGCTCGTCGGTATAGAACCGCTCCAGCCGGAACGGCTCGATGAGCTTCGGCGTCTTCCCGGTCGCGATCAGCTCCGAGAGGGTGTAGCCGGTGATCGGCGCCGCCTTGAACCCGTAGGTCCCCCACCCGCAGTCGACGAGGAAGTTCTCGACCTCGGTGACGCCCATGATCGGGCTGTAGTCCGGGCTCATGTCGCAGAGCCCGGTCCAGTGGCGGAGGATCTTCGCCGCGTGCAGCTGGGGGAACAGCTCGAGCACGTGGCGCGACGCGTACTCGAGGAACGAGAACGTCCCCTTGTTCGAGTACGTCGGGTACGGCTCGACCTCCGCGCCGATCAGGAACTCCCCTCGGTCGGTCTGCGAGACGTAGATGTGCATCTGGGCCGAGACGATGATCTTGTCGAGGAAGGGCTTCACGGGCTCGGTGACGAACGCCTGCAGGATCGACGTCGTGATCGGCAGGCGGACGCCCGCGAGGCTCGCCACGGGGCTCGACCAGCCGGCGGTCGCGCTCAGCACGACGCCGCAGCTGATGTCCCCCTTCGTCGTCTTGACCCCCTGGCAGCGGCCGTTGCGGACGTCGAACCCGGTGACCTCGACGCCCTGGTGGATCTCGACGCCGCGCCGGCCGGCCTGCTTGGCGAAGCCCCATACGACCGCGTCGTGGCGGATGATCCCCCCGGGCGGGTGGTAGAGCGCTCCCTGGATCGGCCAGGTCACGTTCTCGCCGATGTTGATCTCCGGGCAGAGCTTCTTGACCTCGTGTCGGTCGATCACGCGGCTGTCGATCCCGAGCAGCTTGTTCACCTCCGCGCGCTCGTGCTGGACGACGAGCGAGCGGTCCGAGTGCGCGAGCGTGAAGTGCCCGTGCTGCGAGAACATGAGGTTGAAGTCGAGCTCCGCTGAGAGCTGCTCGTAGAGCTCGACGCTCTGCCTGTAGAAGGCAGCGCCCTCGGGCGTGCGGTAGTTGGCTCGGATGATCGTCGTGTTGCGGCCCGCCGCCCCTGACCCGATGTAGCTCTTCTCGAGGATCGCGACGTCGGTGATGCCGTGGAAGCGGGCGAGGTAGTACGCCGTCGCGAGGCCGTGCGAGCCGCCGCCGACGATCACCACGTCGTAGTGGCGCTTGAGCTCCCGGCGCTCGGGGAGGACCCGCCGCTTGAGGAAGACGTCCTTCACGGTTGTTCCTCCACGGGCAGCGCGTCCACACCGACGAGCCCGCCGCCGAGAGCGCGCGCGCAGTCGAGCGCGACCTCGGCGAGGTAGTGGCCCAGCTCCTGTGCGACGACGACCCGGAACCCCTTGCCGGCCGGGAGGACATGCGCGGTCACGTGGGCGACCTCGCCGCCCGAGGGGAAGCGGTGGAGGTGCGTGAGCCGGCCGATCAGCTTCCGCGCCTCCGGGCCACTCACAGCGAGGACGGAGTAGGCGGCGGTGACGTCGAGGACGAGCGTCGCATCAGGCAGGTCGCCCTCCACGTCGGCGCGGGCGGCCTCCGCAAAGAACAGCAAGGCGCGCCGCGGCGAGAGGCGATAGACGCTTGCAGCAGACTGTTGCAAGCCCGACGTGGCCGGCGCGCTGGGTGCGGGCGTTGGCGCAGGGCGCACCTCGAGCTTGCCGAGATGGGAGACATCGGCGATGCCGACGGCCGGGAGCACGTCGGCCTCGCCGGGGACCGACGCGGCGACGCGCCAACCGTCGCGTTCCTCGAACGTCGCGTCTGCCGTTTCGTAGAGCTTCTCGACCGCGGATCGCGCGATCGGTCGGAAGCCGCCTTCGTCGCTGGCCAGCGACGAAGACAGGAAGTCCAATGCGCCGCTCATGCCAGCCCCGCAGATGCCGAATCTGCAGCAGCTTCGGCATCGCGACAATCCCTGAAGCGGCCGCTTGCGCGGCCGGTCGCAGCGATGGTCGCGGAACGTTGGCTTGACACAGGACGTCTCATGCCTTGAGCCGCTCCCCCGCCGCGTCGAAGAACGGCCCCAGATGCACGGTCATCGGCACCCGCCGCTTGCCGATCTGCACGTCGAAGCGTCCGCCGTCGACCGCGAGCTCGTGCGGGAGGATCGCGAGCCCGATCACCTTCCCGAGCTCGTCGGAGCGCCGCACGGAGGTGACTCGGCCGGCCGACCTGCCGTCGGCGACGACTTGGCTCCCCTCGACCGGGATCTCGCCCGTCGGGCTCTCGAAGCCGACCAGCATCCAGCGGAGCCCGCGCTCCGCGACCTGCTGCGTCGCCCACTTGCCGACCCACTCGAACGGCTTGTCGTTCTTCACGATCCACGGCATCGCGGCCTCGAGGAGGTTCGACTCCGAATCCGTGTCCTGGCCGACGATCACGTGCCCCTTCTCGAGCCGCAGGATCCGCTGGGGCTCGAGCCCGAACGGCGCAGCGCCGAGATCGCGGCCGCGCTCGAGGAGCGTGTCCCAGACGAACTCGGCGTGCGGGCTCGGGAAGTGCAGCTCGTAGCCGAGCTCGCCGACGAAGCCGATCCGCAGGGCGAGCGTCGGGACACCTGCGACGCGGACGTGCCGTGCATCGAGGTAGGCGATCGACTCGTTGGAGAAGTCGTCGTCGGACACCCGCTGCATCAGCTCGCGCGCCTTCGGCCCGGCGACGTTGATCGCCGCGACGGCGCCCGTCAGCTGCGCGAACCGGACGTCCATCGACCAGACCGCGTTCCACCAGGTGAGCCACTGGTACACCGCGTCCGCGCCGGTCGAGGTCGTCGTGACGTAGAAGGCCTCGTCGTCGAGCCTGGCGATCGTGCCGTCGTCCATGATCCGGCCCGCGTCGCCGGTGAGCACGCCGTAGCGGATCCGGCCGACCTTCAGATCCGACAGGCGGTTCGGGTAGACGCGGTCGAGGAACTCGCCGGCCTCGGGCCCGGCGACGAGGAGCTTGCCGAGCGTCGAGACGTCGATGAGACCGATCGCGTGGTGGACGTGCTGCGCCTCGGCGCCCGGATCCGGTCCGTACGAATGCGGCCGCTTCCACGCGCCGGTCCACATCATCTGCGCGCCGAGCGCCTCGTGCGCGTGGTGCAGCGAGGTGCGCTTGACGGGCTCCTGCGGACGCCCCGCGAGGAGCCCGAGGGAGACCGGCGCGTGCGGCGGCCTCGCGGTCGTCGTGCCGATCGCGTTCTCGTCGAGGCCGGTCGCCTTCGCGTAGACGCGGATCGAGTTGACGTGGCACAGCCGCCCCTGGCAAGGCCCCATCGTCACGGTCGTGTAGCGCTTCGACAGCTCGATCGAGTCGAAGCCCTCCGCGATCGCATACTTCAGATCCTTCGCCGTCTGGTCCTCGCAGAAGCAGACGAACGACTTCTCGCCCGTGTAGCCGAGCACCGGCGTCGCAACGGCCGGTTCGCCGACGTCGCCCGCGACGGCGCCGACGGCCTCGACGTTCGCCGGCAGGTCGGTCGGGACGAAGACGCCGCGCGCGTCGTCGAACTCGACGCGCGCCCCCGCCTGGGCGAGAACCTTGTAGTTCGGCTGCGGGCTGCCGGACATCACGACGAGGTCGCAGCGCTCGATGCGGCCGTTCACCGAGACGGCCTCGACACGCCCCTTGTGCCCGCGCGCCTCGATGTTGGGCGGCTGCCCCTCTCGGAGATCGAGGATCCCGGCGACCTCGACGCCGGCCGCCTCCAGGTCGGCCGCGGCGGCGAGCCCACGATCGTCCGCCGTCAGCACGAACGCGCGCTCGGCGGGCTTGATCGACCAGAGGTTCACGAGACGGCGGACGCCTTCGGGCAGCATCACCCCGACGAGGTCGTTCCCGGGGAACACGAGCGGCTGCTCCACGATCCCGGTGGCGACGACGACCCTGGCCGCACGCACCTTGATCAGGGTGTTGCCGTGCGCGATCGGAACCATCCCGTACTCGAAGAGCCCGATCGCCACCGCGGGGGCGAGCAGCTCCGCGCCCGCATCCAGCGCCTGCTGCTTCAGCTCCGCGGCACGGGCGTGGCCGTCGCGGTCCGCGAGGAGCGCGCCGCCGACGTCGAATCCCTCGTCGACGACGATCACGCTGTCGCCGTCGGCCGCCGCGCCGGCGGCCGCCTCGAGCCCTGCCTCTCCCCCGCCGATCACGACGAGGTCGACGTGCCGGTGCTCCACTTCGACGCGGTCCCGGCGGGCGCCGTGCTTGTCGATCTTGCCGAGCCCGGCCGCGCCTCGGAGCATCTTCTCGTAGAGGGGCCAGAGCCGCCGGGGGCGGATGAAGGTCTTGTAGTAGAAGCCCGGCGGCGTGAACGGCCCGCCGAGCTTGTCCGTCACCTGCATCAGGTCCCGGTCGAGCGACCCCAGGAAGTTCTGGCCCGTCACGTTCGCGCCCTCGCGAACGGGCGTGACGCAGACGCGGACGTTCGGCTCGCCGTCGACGGTCATCTGGCAGTTCGCGCAGTGCCCGGAGCAGCAGACGAGCCCGCGGGGACGGTGGTACTTGAAGCTCCGCGAGAAGACGCGCCGCCCGGCCGCATAGAGCGCCGAGCCGATCGTGTCGCCCTCGAACGCCTCGATCGTCTCGCCGCGGAACGTGAAGCGGACTGGGCGCGAGCGGTCGATCCGCTCGTGCGGCGTCGGAGCAAGCCTGGTCATGCCGGCTCCTGTGGCACTCCCTGCTTTGCAGGAAGTGCCAGTATTTCCGTCGACGGGTGCCAGGTTCGAAGGACCTCGTTCGTATAGGTGTGCCGCTCGGCGAGGAACCAGTCCTCGCAGACGCGACAGAACCACCACTCCCGTTGGACGCCCCAGACGTTGTCGCGGAAGTAGACGTAGTCGTTCAGCTCGCGCTGCGTCGGCGGCTGCGCCGGGCGCCTCGTCGACTCGCCGGCGCAGCGCAGCTCCTCCACTTCGCGCGGACCGCAGTTCGGGCAGGTGACGAGGAGCGACACGTCCGGTATGTTTCACACAACGCAACGGCATGTCGCCGTTCGCAACGCGAATCTACCGGGATGCCAGGTCGTCGTCAACCGTCCGGCAGGCGCATCGAAGCCGCACAACGGGCCGTCGTGGTGCTCGACGTGCTCGCCGAGGGCGGCGAGCTGGGGACGAACGAGCTCGCGCGGAGGGCCGGCCTGCCGGCCAGCACGGTCTCGCGGCAGCTGGGCACGCTCGCGTCGACCGGGCTCGTCGAGCACGATCCCGAGACGGGGCGGTACCGCCTGGGCATTCGGATCGTCCACCTCGCGAACGCCGTCCTGGCCCGCCTCGACGTACGCGAGATCGCGCGGCCGCACCTCGTGGATCTGGTCCGGATCACCGGGGAGACCGCGACGCTGCACGTGCCGGGCCAGGAGGATGCGGTGACCATCGACTTCGTGCCGAGCGCGCACTTCGTCCAGCACGTGACCCACCTCGGCCGCCCGTCGATCGCCCACGCGACGTCGGCGGGGAAGGTGATGCTCGCGTTCTCCGACCGGCCGCTCCCGAGCGGGCCGCTCAAGGCGTACACGCCGCGCACGATCACGAGCGCGAAGGGGCTGGCGGCCGAGATCGAGCGCGTGCAGGCGCATGGCTACGCCGAGGGGTTCGAGGAGCGCGAGGTCGGCCTCAACGCCGTCGCCGCCCCGGTCTGGTCGGCGAATGCGACGCTCGCGGCGATCGTCGCGCTGCAGGGCCCGGCGTCGCGGTTCGGTCGCGTTGCGGTGCGGGCAGCAGTACCGCCGTTGCTCGAGCGTGCGGCGGCCATCTCCGCGGCGCTCGGGTATGAGGGCTCTGGCTAAAGCCAGGGCCCTGTACTGCTAAAGCCAGAGCCCCGAACGCTCAGTCCTGGGCTCTGGCTTCAGCCAGAGCCCAGCAGGCGCTGGGCCACGCGGTCGGCGATCTCGTCCAGCAGGCCCTGCTGCATCCCGGCGAGAGGGACTCCGGTCATGAGCGATGCCTCGATCGTCAGCGCGACGAGGTCTTCCGGCTCCATGTTGTGGACGTGCGACTTGCCGCAGGCGCGCGCGAGCGTCTGCGTCTCGAGCGTCAGCACGCGCAGGTAGTTGGCGAGCCTTCGGCCGCCGAGCACGGGATCGAAGCGCGTGGCGAGCTCGTCGTCTTGCGTCGAGATGCCCGCCGGGTCGCGCCCCGCTTGCCAGTCGTCGTAGAAGCCGGCGGCGCTGCCGATCGCGGCGTACTCGTCCTCGAGCTCCGGCGCGTTGTCGCCGAGCGCGATCAGCGCGGCGACGCCGATCGAGACCGCGTCGGCGCCGAGCGCGAGCGCCTTTGCGACGTCCGCCCCCGTCCGAATCCCGCCGGAGACGACGAGCTGGACCTTGCGGTGCATGTCGAGCTCCTGCAGCGCGTCGACTGCGAGCTTCACGGCCGGCAGCGTCGGGATCCCGACGTGCTCGATGAAGACGTCCTGTGTTGCCGCCGTGCCGCCCTGCATCCCGTCGAGCACGATCACGTCCGCGCCCGCCTTCACCGCGAGCTGCACGTCGTAGTACGTCCGCGTGGCGCCGACCTTGACGAAGATCGGCTTCTCCCAATCCGTGATCTCGCGGAGCTCGTGGAGCTTGATCTCGAGGTCGTCCGGCCCGGTCCAGTCGGGGTGGCGCGAGGCGCTGCGCTGGTCGATGCCCTTGGGGAGGTCGCGCATCTCGGCGACGCGGTCGGAGATCTTGTGGCCGAGCAGCATCCCGCCGCCGCCCGGCTTCGCGCCCTGGCCGACGACGACCTCGATCGCGTCTGCCCGCCGGAGGTCGTCCGGATTCATCCCGTAACGCGACGGGAGCAGCTGGTAGACGAGGGTCTTCGAGTGCTGGCGCTCCTCGGGTGTCATGCCGCCGTCGCCGGTGGTCGTGGAGGTGCCGACCTCGGTCGCGCCGCGGCCGAGCGCCTCCTTCGCCGGGGCGGAGAGCGCGCCGAAGCTCATCCCGGCGATGGTGATCGGGATTTTCAGCTCCAGCGGCTTGGACGCGTTGCGCGTCCCCAGCGTCACGTTCGTGTCGCAGCGCTCGCGGTAGCCCTCGAGCGGGTAGCGCGAGATGCTCGCGCCGAGCACGAGCAGGTCGTCGAAATGCGGCAGCCGCCGCTTCGCGCCGAAGCCGCGGATGTCGTAGATGCCCTCGCGGGCGGCCCGCTGGATCTCCGCGATCGTCAGGCGGTCGTAGAGATAGGACTCGCGCAGGCCGCGCTGCGCGTGCGTCGGGAAGCCCTCGTCGACGGCCGGCATCAGTAGGCGTTGTCGATCTTGAAGTTGTAGAGGCGGCGCGCCGAGCCGAAGCGCCGGAACGACGCCGGGTCGACGTCGTCGACGCCCGCCCGCTCGAGAAGCTCGCGCACCTCGGCACGGTGCTCGTCGCGGATGTCCTTCTCGATGCAGTCGGCGCCGAGACCGGCGACCTCGCCGGCAACGTAGATGCGCGTCTCGTAGAGGGAGTCGCCGAGCGCTTCGCCCGCGTCGCCGCACACGACGATGCGACCCGTCTGCGCCATGAACGCCGCCATGTGGCCGACCGAGCCGCGGACGACGACGTCGGCGCCCTTGAGCGAGATGCCGCAGCGCGCCGAGGCGTCGCCGCGGATCACGAGGAGGCCGCCGTGGGCGGTCGCACCCGCCGACTGGCTCGCGCTCCCGTCGACGACGACGAGCCCGGACATCATGTTCTCTGCGACCCCGGTGCCGGCGTTCCCCCGCACGCGTACGGTCGCATGCTTGTTCATCCCGGCGCAGTAGTAGCCCACGTGCCCTTCGAGCTCGACGTCGAGCTCGGCGTCGAGGCCGCAGGCGAGCGCATGCGCTCCGTTCGGGTGAAGCACGCGCCAGCGCCGCGACGCGCTCGCTTCGCGAGCAGCGTCGTGGAGGCGCTGGTTCAGGTCTCGCAGCGGCGTGACGGCCAGGTCGATTGTCTCGACGGCGGCCGACTCGGCGACTGCCGTCATGCGGCGTCCTCCGCAGATTCCGAATCCGCAGAAGCGGATCCGGAATCGCGACAACCCCTGAAGCGGCCGCTGACGCGGCCGGAGCCGCGGTTGGCCCCGAAGCGCCTGGAGAACGTCACGCTCCGTCCTCCGCAGATTCCGAATCCGCAGAAGCGGATCCGGAATCGCGACAACCCCTGAAGCGGCCGCTGACGCGGCCGGGGCCGCGGTGGGCCCCGAGGCGCCTGGAGAACATCACGCTGCAACTCGCTCCCAGGCGTACACGACGCCCGGGCTCGGCTCCCAGACCCGCGCGTCCTCGGCGCCGGGGAGCACGGCGATCGCGCGGTACTCGGAGGCCATGGCGACCCAGCCGTCCGTCTCGGCGAGCACGGCCGGCTTGCAGGCGATCGGATCGCGCAGGACGGCGAAGCCGTCCGCCGTGCCGACTGCGAAGGTGTAGAAGCCGTCGAGGTCGTCGAGGCAGCCCTCGAGCGCCTGCTCGAGCGTCGCGCCCTCGCGCATCCGCCAGGCGAGGTATCCCGCCGCGACCTCGGTGTCGTTGTCGGTCTGGAAGGGGATGCCCTCGCGGCGCAGCCGCAGGCGGAGACGGTTGTGGTTCGAGAGCGAGCCGTTGTGCACGAGGCAGACGTCGAGGCCCGTCGAAAACGGGTGCGACGCCTCGGTCGTGACGCGGCTCTCGGTCGCCATGCGCGTGTGCCCGAGCGCGTGCGAGCCGCGGACGTCCTCGAGCGAGAAGCGCTCGACGAACGCTTCGGGCCGGCCCGCTTCCTTGTAGAGCTCGATCACGCGTCCGGCGCTCATCACGCGAAGTCGCGGGTGGTTGTCGCGGACCCATGCCTCGGCCTCGCCCGCCTCGGCCTCGACGACGACGCACGCGTGGGTCGAGCGGACGCGGGGCTCGTCGGCGCCGCCGAACACGGCCGCGAGCTCCTCGGCATGGCCCCACCAGTCCTCACGCGAGTCGGCCGAGTAGAGCGTGAGCTTGCTCGATCCGTGCGGAACGGGGTCGCGGTAGAGCGCCATGCCGGCGCTGTCGGGGCCGCGGTCCGAGAGCTGGATCAGCATCGCGGCGACGTCGCGGCCGAGCCGCGCCTCCACGGCGTCCGACTTCGCGAACAACCCGACGATTCCGCACATGGGTGGAGCCTACCTCCATGTGTTTTCGCGGCTTCGGGCCGAAAGCGCCGGAAATCGCCCCGTCGATATGTCACTTCCAGACATACGCGCTCAGAAGCGCGTGAGGTACTCGCGAACCTCCCAGTCGCTCACCTGCTCGTGGTAGCGGTGCCACTCGTCGCGCTTGACGCCGATCATCCAGTCGACGATGTCCTCGTCGCGGCCGCGGCCCAGCGCCGCACGAAGGACGTCGTCGCGCTCGAGCTCGTCGAGCGCCTCGGCGAGGTTCGCGGGAAGGGTCGCGAGCCCGCGGCTCCGCAGCTCCGCGTGCGACACCGCGTAGAGGTTCTCGGTGTTCGGCTCGCCCGGGTCGAGCTTGCGGTCGATCCCGTCGAGACCGGCCGCGAGGACGGCCGTCGCGGCGAGGTACGGGTTGCAGGAGCCGTCGATCGTCCGATCCTCGATCCGCCCCGGCCCCGGGATGCGCAGCATCTGCGTGCGGTTGTTGTAGCCGTAGGAGATCCACACGGGCGACCACGTCGCACCCGACGCCGTCGAGCCGAGCTTCAGGCGCTTGTACGAGTTCACGGTCGGCGCGGTGATCGCGGAGTACGCGCGCGCATGTGCCGTGAGGCCGCCGATGAAGTGGTAGGCGGTCTCGGACAGGCCGAGCCCACGCGGGTCGTCCTCGTCGAGGAACGCGTTCTCGTCGTCCCGCCAGAGCGACATGTGGAAGTGGCAGCCGTTGCCCGTGAGGTGCGTGAACGGCTTCGGCATGAACGTCGCCAGCAGGCCGCGCTGCTGCGCGAGCGTGTGGACCATGTAGCGGAAGAAGATCGCTCGGTCGCACGAGGACAGCGCGTCCGTGTAGGTGAAGTTCTGCTCGAACTGCCCGTTCGCGTCTTCGTGGTCGTTCGCGTAGTTGCCCCAGCCGAGCTGGTTGACGTAGCGCGAGACGGTGGTCAGGAAGTCGTAGTTCCGGGTCAGGCCCCGAAGGTCGTAGCAAGGCTTCTCGAGGTCGTCGAGCGGGTCGGCGGGCTCGATCTTGCCGTCCTCGCCGCGCCGAACGAGGAAGTACTCGAGCTCGAGCCCGACCCTGAAGTCGTATCCCGCCTCGCGCGCGCGGGCGAGCTGGTTGCGAAGGATCGTGCGCGGGTCGTACGGCCATGGCTCGCCTTCGACCGTGACGTCGCACGCGAAGCGCGCGACCGTCGAGTCCCACGGGACCGGCGTGAAGCTGTCGAGATCGGGCATGGCCGCGATGTCCGGGTCGCTCGGCCACTGGCCGATGTCGCCGGCGGCGAACCCGGCGAAGCCGGCGCCGTCGTTCACCAGGTCGTCCAGGTTCGCGGCGGGAATGAGCTTCGCGCTCGGTCGCGCGTAGAGATCGACGAACTGGGCGAAGAAGAACTCGATTCCCTTCTCCCGGACGGCTCGACGGATCTCCTCGAGACGGTCGGCTGCAACTGCCACGGTTCTCCCTCCTCTCGACCGAGCACGGTTCTACCACGGCGGTCACACGATCGACATGTCGAGACGCGACATTCGAATGCCCACCGGCATGTGAGGCTCGTTTGGGGCGCATGCAGTGGCGCAGGGCCCGCTTGTGTTGATTCAACACAAGCGTTGTCAGCGTCCGGCCGCGGTGGCGTCAGCCGGGAGCAGCACGGCGGCCGAGGCCGACGAGCTTCACCGCGATCTCGATCTCGAGCCAGTCGTCGTGACGGAGGTCGAGGTCAGCCAGGTCGGCGATCCGGCGCAGGCGCTGACGAAGCGTATTCGGGTGGACGAACAAAGCCTCCGACGTCGCGCTGATGTTGCCGCGGCGGCGAAGGAACTCCTCGAGGGTCGTCAGGAGCTGCGTCTGCCGCTGCGCGTCGTACGCCGCCAGCCGGCTGACGGCCTCGACCATCGCGTCGCGCGCGCCGGCGCCTTCTCCGGCGAGCCGCAGCACATACCGGTGCGCCCCGAGGTCGTCGTACGCGACGACGGGTGGCTTCCGCCCGAGCGCCGCGGTCGCCAGTAGGGCGTGACGCGCCTCCTCGAACCCTGCCGCGTACGCTGCGGGCTCTTCGCAGACGCCCGAAACGCCGATCCGAATCGTGCCGTCGAGATCAGCATGCACGCGGCGTAAGCACTCGGTCACGGTCGCCGCGCCGCTGCGGGGCACGCGGGCGAGGCCGCGCACGGTCTCGCCGTCTCGGTCGAGCAGGATGCCCGGCAGGAGCTGCGCCAGCGCCAGCTCGAGCGCGTCCTCGGCCGGCTCGGCAGCCAAAACGACATGCGACTGGTCGAGGTCGCAGCCGAGTCGGGCAGCGAGTCCTTCGAGCTCCGGCCCGACGCGACCGGCGCTCAGCCGCTCGAACAGGTTGCTGACGAGGTTTCGCTCGGTGAGCCGCTCGATGAGCCGCGCCTTCTTGATGCCCGCCGCGACCTGGCCGGCCATCGCACGCGCAAGCTCGACACGTCGCGTTCCGTCCGCGACGACGAGGCCGATCAGCTCGTCGTCAGCCACGAGCGGCGCGGCCACACGGCCCCGACGCGAGCGGGTCGAGAGCTCGGGGCCGAGCTCCGCGAGCGGGATCGACGTGCGTGCGCCTGCGCCCTCGGGCCGTGAGTGCCGCAGCGCGAGCTCGTCCGCGCCCGGCTCGATCAGGTACACGTGGCACGCCTCGGCGTCGAGCAGCCTCCGAGCGCCGTCCGCAACCGCCGGCAGGAGCTCGTCGAGCTTCTCGACGCGCGCGACCGCCTCAGCAAGCTCCGTCAGGGCCTCCAGCTCGCGCACGCGCCCGCGCATCTCGCCGTAGAGGCGGGCGTTCTCGATCGCGCCGGCGACGAGCGACGCCGCGGTGACGAGGAAGTCGACCTCCTCCTGCGTGAACTCCCGCGGTGCCTCCGTGTGCGCGGAGATGACGCCGATCACGTCCCCGTCCTTCCGTACGATCGGCACGCTCAGCAGCGACTGGAAGCGCTCCTCCTCGAGCTCGGGGACGTACTTCACACGAGGGTCGGCGAGGAGGTTCTCCGGAATGAATGCGGGCTCGCGGCGCTCGGCCGCCCACCACGCGAGCCCTTCCCCACGCTCGAGCGCGACCTTCCCCGCAAGGTGGCCGTATGGGCCGGAGGCGGCGCGGAGCACCAGCCGATCGCCCTCGTTTTCGACGAGGTAGACGAAGCACGCATGGACGGCGCTGGCATCCGACAGGAGCCTTACGACCGCGGCGAGCACCTCGTCCAGCTCGAGCGACGAGGAGACGGTCGAGACGATCCGGGCGAGGAACGAGTCCTCGCGGGCGCGGGTGCTCATGGCTTGTTCGCGAGCACGATTCCGCCGAGCGGAATCGTGCCGCTCGGATCCCCGCCTACGGCGGGGCAGATCCCTGAAGGCGTCGGCTTCGCCGCCGCAACGACCTCGTTGCCACGAACGGTGTCCACAGGCCCGGCCTCCATGCGACAACTGTATTCAGTGCTGCGCAAGAACGCCTACGTGCCGCTCGTGGGCGCCCGTCTCCAAGATCTCGCCGATCTGGGCGATCACGTGGCGGAGCTCGTCGTCCGTGTTGTAGAAGTGCGGGCCGAGTCGGATCCCGGCGTCGGGACGGAAGTCGCAGAGGATCTGGCGCTCGGTCAGCTCGCGGTGCACCGCCGGGAACTCCGGCACGTGGACGGTGACGGTGCCGCCCCGCCGCTCTGCCTCGCGCGGGCTCCGCACCTCGAAGCCCGCCTCGTCCGCGAGGTCGATCAGGAGCTGCGTCTGCCTGAGCGAGTTCTCGCGGATCCGCTCGACGCCGATCTCCTCGATCAGGTCGTAGCCGGCCGTCCCGGCGTAGTGCGCAGGGACGTTCGGCGTCCCGGTGAGGAACCGCGCCGCGCCGCCCGCGTAGCGCATCTCCTCCTCGAACCCGAAGGGCGTCTCGTGAGCCTGCCAGCCGGTGAAGGTCGGCGTGAGCCGCTCGGCGAGGTCGGGGCGGACGTAGAGCCAGCCGTTACCAGGCCCGCCGCACAGCCACTTCACCGACCCGCCGACCGCGAAGTCGACGCCGAGCGCCGTGACGTCGACCGGGACGATCCCGGCCGACTGGTAGCAGTCGAGAACCACGTGCGCGCCGACCTCGTGTGCGCGGCGTACGATCGGCGCGACGTCCTGGATCACCGCGGTCTTGAACAACACATGGCTGATCGGGACGAGCAGCGTGCGCTCGTCGAGCGCGTCGACGATCGCCTCGTCGTCCTCGCACACGACGACCTCGAGATCCGGCTGCGCCTGGTACAGGTAACGCACCGACGGGAAGTTCTCGCGCTCGTAGACGACCCGGTTGCGCCTCGGGTCGATCGGGAAGAAGCACGAGAGGACGACGGCCTCCGCGACGGCGACGTTCTGGTGCATCACCGTCGAGCCGGCGGGCGCGCCGACGATGCGCCCGACCTGGTCACCGACCCTCATCGGCATCGTCCACCAGCCCTCGCCCCACGAGCGGATCCCGCGGTCGCGCCACATCCGCGCATACTCGGCGAGACGCGTCTCCGCCTTGGCAGGCATCGCCGCGAGCGAGTGGTTGATCAAGTAGGTCGTGTGCTCGAGGATCGGGAACTCCGACCGGTAGTCGACGAGGTCGCGCATCGCGGGCAGCGTAGACATGTGCATCGATCGCCACCAAGTCGGCACTGGTTGCTCTTGACAGCAGGCGGTGTCTGACACCGTCACCGCCTCGAGCTCACCACGGCTGCACGGGAGCGCGGCCGTGTGGATCGTTCGGCGCGCATCGAGGCGTACGGTGTCAGACACCGCACGGCGCGAGACAACGTGCTGCGGCCCTCGATGAGAGCCATCGTCCTGACGAAGCCCGGCGAACCGCTCGTGGAACGCGAGCTTCCGGACCCGGAGCCGGGCGAAGGTCAAGCGCTGCTGCGCGTCCACGCGTGCGGGGTCTGCCGCACCGATCTGCACGTCGCGGACGGCGAGCTGACCCATCCGAAGCTGCCCCTCGTCCTCGGACACCAGATCGTCGCCGAGGTCGTGACGAGCGCCGGCCGTTTCGTGCCCGGCGCCCGCGTCGGCGTCCCGTGGCTCGGCTGGACGGACGGAACCTGCCGGTACTGCGTCGCCGGCCGAGAGAACCTCTGTGACAGGGCGAAGTTCACCGGCTACGACGTCGACGGCGGCTACGCCGAGCTCTGCGTCGCGGACGAGCGGTACTGCTTCCCCATTCCGGCGGGCTATCCCGACTTGCAGGCGGCGCCTCTCCTCTGCGCGGGCCTGATCGGCGATCGCGCGCTCCGGCTGGCCGGCAACGGGGAGCGGCTCGGGCTCTACGGCTTTGGCGCAGCCGCGCACATCGTGTGCCAGGTCGCCGTTGCGCAGGGCTGGGAGGTCTATGCGCTGACGAGGCCAGGCGACGAGGCCGCGCAGGAGTTCGCGCGAACGCTCGGAGCGGTGTGGGCGGGCGACACGGCGTCCGGCGCACCCGAGGAGCTCGATGCCGCGATCATCTTCGCGCCGGCGGGCGACCTCGTCCCGATCGCGCTGCGCCAGGTCCGGAGGGGCGGGAGTGTCGTCTGTGCAGGCATCCACATGAGCGACATTCCGTCCTTCCCGTACGAGCTGCTCTGGGGCGAGCGCGTGCTGCGGTCGGTGGCGAACCTCACCCGTGCGGACGGCGAGGAGTTCCTCGGGCTCGCGCCGAGCGTGCCTGTGCGGACGGAGGTGGAGGCGCTTCCACTCGAACGGGCGAACGAGGCGCTCGCGCGCCTCCGCGCGGGCGACGTCCGCGGCCAGCTCGTGCTCGTTCCGTGAGCCGCCTCAGCTGAGCCGCCGGAGGAGCCCGAGCGCGCGCTGGTCCCACGGGACACGGTGCGTCGTACCCGCCGCGCGAAGCTCGCTTCTATGCGCGAGGTACCAGTCGTAGGTCGCGCAGAGGGTCTCGGCGTTCGAGAACCGGGGCTCCCAGCCGAGCAGCGACCGTGCCTTGTCGATCGAGACGAAGGAGTCCTTGTGCGCCGTGCGGTAGTGCCACTCGGCGAGCGGCGACAGGCGTGCGAGCTCGAGGCCACGCAACGCGATCTCCGCCGGGCGTGCAGGGACCGGCCGGAGGCGGGACGACGAGCCGCCGTGCTCGATCAGCGTCTCGAGGTCCTTCCGCACGGTCCCGAACCGTGCCGCGCCGGCGTTCAGCGCCTCGCCGGCGACGGGCCTCTCGAGGCACGCGACCACCGCGTCGACGAGATCCTCGACGGCGAGCAGCTGGTACCGGTTCTCGCCGGCGCCGAGGATCGGGATGCGCCGTCCCTCGCGGATCCAGTCGAACAGGATCTCGAACACGCCGAGGCGCTCGGGGCCGACGAACGTCTTCGGCCGGACGATCACCGTCTCGAGACCGCGCTTCCCGAACGCCTCGCAGATGCGTTCGGCCTCGATCTTCGACTCGCCGTAGTGCCCGACGCCGACGAGAGGGTCGGTCTCGTGGATCGGATGCCGCTCGGGCACGCCGTAGACGGCGGTCGACGAGATCAGGACGACTCGTCGCACACCGGCCTCGAGTGCCGCCGCGAACGTCACCGCAGCTCCCTCGACGTTGACGGAGCGGATCGCCGCGCGCGTGACCTGAATCGGCAGGGCGGCGGCAGCGTGCACGAGCACGTCCGCGCCGTCGACGAGACGGCGCGCGTCCGCGTCCACTCGGACGTCGCCGACGACCTCGTCCACCCGGCCCTCGAGCTGCGGATCCTCGAGCCGCGCGAGGTCGAGCGTCCGGACGTCGTGACCGTCCGCGACGAGGCGGCGTGAGAGATGCAAGCCGAGGAAGCCCGCGCCGCCGGAGATCGCGACCAGCACGGGGCGCAACGTTAGCGGCGGACTATGGCGTCGCAGCCGGGACGGCAGCGTCCGAAGGCCCCGCGACCGGCGGAGGCGCGCCGTTCACGAGAACCGCGGCGGCGAGCAGGACGGCCATCGCGACGGCACTCTCGCCGAGCAGGCTCCGCCCGACGGCCGGCGGCGACTCTCCGCGCTCGAGCCGCGGGCGCACGAACGTGTGGTGTATCCCACCCCACCCGAGAGCCAGGCAGACGAGGCCGATCTTGACGAGCAGGATCTGCCCGTAGCCGGTGTCCCAGAGGTCGTTCAAGGCCGGGAGCCGCTCGATCGCGACGACCGTGCCGGCTACGACGATCGCAGCGACAAGCACCATCGCGATCCGCGAGAAGCGCAGGAACGCCGCCCGCCGCAGATCCGGCGCGAGCGGCCAGACGACGATCGCGAGCGTCAGTACCCCGCCGGCCCACATCATCGCCGTGACGAGGTGCACCCAGTCCGCCACCTGGCCCAGCGTCGACGCGTTCGGCTCGGTCGCCTGGTGACCCGACAGCGGATAGCCGGCGACGAGCGCGAGGGCCAGGAGAAAGGCGGGCCATCGCAGTGCCGGCCGGTCGAGCACCCAGGAGAGGACGAGGATCGTCAGGCACACGCCGAAGCCGAGCGTCGTGACGAGGAACGCCTTGCCAAAGCGGGTGGACTCCGCGAAGGGCGACAGGTTGGCGTAGAGCAGATCGACGCCCGAGACCTGGAGCGCGTTGGCCGACCGGATGACGAATCCCGCGATCCCGGCGTTGAGCGCCAGCACGGCGCCGGCCGTCCCGAGGAGGTGCACCCGGCGCTCGACGCGCTCGTCGACAACCTGCGGCAGGACGAGCAGGCGGATCCCGACGACACCGATCATGAGCGCCAGCGAGACGAACAGCGCCCAGCGCGCCGCGTCGTCGCGCCACGTCATGCCCGATGCGCCGACCGCCTCGGTCGGGGGCGGCGGCTCGATGTCTACACCGAAGGTGAACACCCCCGTGCCGACGTGACCGTCGGCGGAGATCTCGCGCCAGCGCACCGTGTACGCCTCGCCGCGCCGGAGGCCCGTCACGGGAACGCGGATCCTGGTGCCGCGGTCCGATTGGCTCACCGGACCGGAGACGACGCGCCCGTCGGCGCGGAAGACGACGATCGCGTTGGAGGGGGCGGTGACCGACTGGTCGTAGCGGAGCACGACCTCGGTGGGTGGGCTCTCCACCGTTCCTTGCACGCCAGGGGTCGCCTCTTTGAGCGTCGCGTGGGCTGCGGCCGCGGCCGGAAGAAGCAGTGCCGCGGCAACCGCGAGCCCGAGCGCGCGCATCATCGGCCGCCGCCCGCGAGGTCGGACAGGTGACCGAAGATCGGCGCCACGTCGCGGTCCGAGAACAGCATCACCGCGATCGCGACCCAGGTCGCCGCCAGACCGTACGCCCAAACCTGCCGGCGCGGGCGAAAGGCAGCGCCGGCCGGGAAGATCGCCGCGACGACGAGCGTCCACCCGATCAAATGGTGGAGGAACGCCGAGCGTGCGAACAGCCAGCCGTTCTGCTCGTGGACGAGGAACGAGATCCCCGAGATGAGCAGCGCGCCCGACGTTACGAGCGACCAGTACGAGGAATGGAGCCGGCCGCGGACGCGCGCGAGCTCGACGCCGCCGGCCGCTGTGGCCGCCTGCGCCCAGATCGAGTGGGCGACGAGGTGCAGCGTCGAGAACGTCGAGAAGATCGAGATCACCCAGAGCCAGGAACCCGCCAGGAGCGCGAGCGAGGGCCAGAGGCAGGCGCGCCAGGTCCGGCGGCGGAAGACCTCGGGCCCGACGATCGCCTCCGCGAGGAGGACGAGACCGAAGAGCAGGAAGCCGGCGGCGAAGAGCCAGTGGGCGATCTCAGCCCGTGGGAGCATCACCGCGCGGATTCTCGAGATCCTCGACCACTCCCGGTGCGATCAGCAGCGCGAAGAGCACGCCGACGAGCACGACGAGCAGGGGCGGCTGCACGGCCCAATCCCAGAAGTCCTTGCCGTCGGGGTAGAAGAACGTCACTCGGTACGGCTGCGCGATCGCCCACACGATCCCCCCCAGGACGGTCAGCGGTCCGATCGCCTCGATTGCGACCACGCGGAAGCCCTTCCGCGCGGTGCGCGGCTCGTCCGCTGGCTGTGCGCGCGGGGTGACGAGCTCGTTCACGACGGGTCGATGCCTCCGGACGCAGTCTGCACGGGTAGGTGCACGGCGTGCAAATCGCCGCGATTTAAGGAATCCGTCGTGGTCGCCCGACGGGCGGGTCGAAATGATGGGCCGCGTGCGAACGAAGCTCGCAGTCGTCGCCATCGCCGTGGGGGCCTGTCTCGCGTATGCCGTCGCCGCTCTGGGGTCGTCAGCTGCGAACGGGCTGCCCTCGTACACCGACGGCTACGCGCGATGGACGAAGCTCAATCGGAAGCCGGTCACGACTCCAGGCGCCCACAACGGGGTGAAGAACGTCTACGCGAGCAAGCCGCGCGGCGCGAACCGACGGTTCCCGAACGGGACCGTGATCGTCAAGTCGATCGCCGAGCCTGGCGCCAAGGGGCTCGCCGCGCAGGTCGCCGTGATGCGCAAGACGGCCGGCCGCTGGCAGTGGGTCGAGTACTCCCTCGCCGGAAGCCGCTACCAGGTTCTCGCGCGCGGCCAGCTGTGCGTCGACTGCCACATGCGCGCGAAGGCGACCGACTGGGTCTACACGAAGCGCTGACCGATCACCGCGACAACATGCCGTCCGCGGAGATCTTCACCGCGTTCCGGCCGAAGTCCTCGCGCGACAGGGAGCGCACGACGCCGTGCGCCGACTCCGAAGGATCGAGCGCGGGCAGGCCGTCTCCGACGAGCCGTGTCGCGACGAGGCGTCCCGTCTCGAACGACCCGTCGCCGCGGAGCGTGACGCGGAGGATGCCGCTCGTCGACAGCGGGCCGCCGAGCGAGAACACCTTGTAACCGGCGAAGTTCCCGAGCGAGTAGGCGATCAGGCGCTTCTTGTACCACTCCATTCCCCGCAGCACGTGCGGCCCGTGCCCGATCACCAGGTCCGCGCCCGCGTCGACGACGGCGTGCGCGAAGCGGACGGGGTTGCCGCGGTTCTCGCCGAGGAAGAGCTCGGTCTTCCGCGCAACGTGCTGGTGCTCCTTGCCCTCGGCGCCGGCGTGCATGCTCACCACGACGACGTCGCCGACCTTCGCCGCGCGGCGGACGAGCTTCTTCGCGCCGGCGATGTCCGTCAGGGACGCGGCCCACGGATAGGTCGCGAACCCGACCATCGCGACGCGCAGCTGGCCGATCTTCTGCACCGTGATCTGGCCCGGACGGCCCGTGTAGAGAAGGCTGACGGCCTTCAAGGCGGCGGTCGTCTGGCGGAGGCCGTCCGCGCCGAAGTCGTACGCGTGGTTGTTCGCGAGGTTCATCACGGTGAACCCCGCCTGCACGAGCCGGCGCGCGTACGAGGGCGGCGTCCGAAAGGCGTAGCAGTCCGCGCTCTTCGGCCCGCACTTCGAGCCGCCGCTGGTCGAGAGCGTCGCCTCGAGGTTGCCGAGGACGACATCCCCTGCGAGGTCCGCCTGCACCTCGGAGAAGAACGACTGCCCGGCGTCCGGAGGCAGGTTCGGCGTCGAGCCCATCACGATGTCCCCGGTCGCGACGACCGCGACGACCCCGGGCGGGAACTTCGGCTTGACCCGCGTGGGCTTGGTCGCACGCTTGGACGCGGCCACGACCTGGACGTCGGCGCGAGCCGCGGTGACCGGCTTCGGCGCTTCGTCGACGAGCAGGGAGAAGAGGAATGCGCTGGCGACGACGACGGCCCCGGCGCGCACGATGAGTGCGATCACCCGCACGGCAGACGGGCGCTAGTCGCGGTTGCCGAGGAAGACGAGCGCGTAGTAGGCCAGCTGCGAAAGCGCCGCCAGCGCGCCGGCAACGTAGGTCATCGCCGCCGCGGTGAGGACCTTCCGGCCCCCGGCCTGCTCGCCCGTCGCCAGCAGCCCGAGCTCGCGGACCTGGACGAGCGCGCGCCGGGATGCGTCGAACTCGACGGGCAACGTGACGAGCTGGAAGAGCACGACGATTGAGTAGAGGATCAAGGCGAGCCCGATCAGCTGGAACGCCTGCGCGAAGACGCCGATGAGGAGGAGGAAGATCCACGCGTTCGACGAGAACGCGACCACCGGCCACAACGCCGACCGCGCCCGGAACGGCGCGTACGCCCTCTCGTGCTGAATGGCGTGCCCCACCTCGTGCGCGGCGATCGCCGTCGACGCGACGGAACGACCGTTGTAGACGGGCTCGGAAAGGTTCACCGTGCGCTTTCGCGGGTCGTAGTGATCGGAGAGCGGGCCGCCGGGCGACGTCTCCACCGGCACGCCATGGAGCCCGTTGCGATCGAGGATCTGGCGTGCCGCCTCCGCGCCGGTCAGGCCCGACGCGACGTCGATCTGCATGTTGCGCGCAACGGTCTTCCGCAGCCAACCCTGGACGACGAAGCCCAGGATCAGCGGTGGAATCAGGAAGACGAGATAGAGGCCCCAGTCGCCCATCGTCGCGAAGGGTAACAAGGGCGTACGATCCACGTCACATGACGGACGCCGTCGCCGCGCTCGCGTTCTGGACCTGAGGAGCGCGTGAGCACGCGCTGGCTCGCCGTCGACGAGCTGCGGGTCGGTCTCGGCTGCATGCGCCTCTCGACGGACGCCGATCGTGACGAAGCGCGCGCGCTGGCGACGATCGTGGCGGCGGCGCAGGCAGGCGTCACGGTGTTCGACACGGCCCGTGCATACGGGCTCGGCCCCGACGAACTCGGTCACAACGAGCGGCTTCTGGCGCGTGCGCTGCGGGAGGCGGGAGTGGCGTCGAGCGCACGGGTCCTGACGAAGGGTGGGATGACGCGACCGGGCGGCGCCTGGGTCCCCGATGGCCGGGCGAAGTCCATTCGCGCGGACTGCGAGGCGAGCCTCGCGGCTCTCGACGGCCCGCCGATCGACCTCTACCTCCTCCATGCGCCCGATGCGCGAACGCCGTGGCGGACCTCCGTTCGCGCGCTGGCGCGTCTTCTTGACGAGGGGCTCGTTCGGCGTGTCGGCGTCTGCAACGTGAACCGTGGGCAGCTCGACGAGGCGCTCGCGCTCGCCCCGCTGACGGCCATCCAGGTCGCGCTGAGCCTCTATGACGACCGTGCCCTGCGGAGCGGGGTTCTCGAGCGCTGCGAAGAGGCCGGGCTGACGCTGATCGCGCACTCTCCGCTCGGCGGGCCGCGGCGCGCACGGAGGAGGCCCGCGGCGGTTGCGCCCGAGGTCGCGCTCGCGTGGGTGCTCGATCTCTCGCCGCACGTCGTCGCGATACCCGGAGCGCGCCGGCCCGAGACGGCTCGGTCTGCCGCGCACGCTGCGACGATCCGGCTCGACGACGCCGAGCGTGCCGCACTTCCCCGGAGGCGGTCGGCTCACGCTGCCTCGCCGGCCGGTGAGGCGGGGGACGTCGTGCTCGTGATGGGGATCCCGGGCGCCGGAAAGACCGTCGTGGCAGAGGATCTCGCCACGGTGGGCTACGAGCGGCTCAATCGCGACGAGCGCGGCGGGACGCTGCGCGACCTGGCCGAGGCACTCGACAAGGCGCTGTCCACGGGCGACCGGAGGGTGGTGCTCGACAACACGTACCTCACGCGGGCCGCGCGGAGCCACGTGATCGAGACCGCAGGGCAACACGGCCTGGCGACGCGATGCATCTGGCTGGACACGCCCCTCGCGCAGGCCCAGGTGAACCTCGTCGAGCGGATGCTCGAGCGGCTCGGCCACCTCCCACCGCCGGACGAGCTGAAGCGGCTCTCGCGGGTCGAGCAGGGCGTGATGGCGCCGACGTCCCAGATGCGGACGGTGCGGGAGCTCGAGGAGCCGAGCGTCGACGAGGGCTTCGTCGACGTCGAGCGCGTGCGCTTCGAGCGGCGGCGGCGGACCGACCGAAACGGCTTCGGCGTCTTCGTCGCGGCGGCCGCGCTGGACGAGCCGGGCTGGCAGGCGGCGATCGCGCAAGCCGATCCAACGGCCCCGCACCTCGTGTTCGACTGGCGCCCCGAGGGAAGGCCGGACGATCTCGGCGATGCCGTCGCGCGCCTCGCGTCGGTGGTCACCGGCCCGATCGAGGTAGCCGTGTGCCCGCACGGCGGCGGTGCGCCGGTCTGCTGGTGCCGCCCGCCGTTGCCCGGACTTCCGCTCGCGTTCGCCCGGTCGCACGGGATCGATCCCGCCCTCTCGACGCTCGTCGGGACGAGCGCCGCGCACCGAACCCTCGCCGCGTCGCTCGGCGCGCATCTCACGCCTCTGTGAAGGCCCGCGCCCGCGCTGCTACGTCACCGTCTCGACCGGTACCTCGAAGAACTCCACCGAGACGCGGCGCTCGGTGCCGCCGGGGCTCATCGCGTTGAGCGCCTCGTCTCCGCGTCGCATCGCCTCCTCGCTCTCGAAGAGCGTCACCCCGAGACCCTTGCCCGACTGGCGGTCGACCAGCATCAGCATCTTCGCGCCCTCCAGCCCGGGCGGCGTATCCCCGTCGACCGTGGAGCGCACCATCGCGATCGCGTCGTCGATCTCTGACGGATCGCTCTCGAACGTGGCTACGCGTGCGTACACGTCGGCCTCCTTGACTCGTGCTTGAACCTGTTCGCGAGCGTATCGCGTCGCGCGCCGCGTGTCGGTCCCGGGAAGACGCAGGCGTTTCGGTGTCTAAGTCGCGTCGAGGCGGGTATGGAAACGACACCGACTCGAAGGAGGAGAACCATGGGAGGACCCAAGGTTCGCGAGGTCATGACCGACAAGCCACGGTGCGTGACACCGGATACGCCCGTTTCAGAGGCCGCGGAGCTCATGGAGCGCGAGGATGTTGGCTCGCTTCCGATCCTCGACGGCGAGACGCTGGCGGGCGTCGTGACAGATCGCGACATCGTCGTCCGAGCCGTCGCGAAGGGCAAGGACCCGCGCGGTATGCCGGTACGCGAGGTCGCGAGTCGTGACCTCGTCACGATTCGTCCAGACGAGGACCTCTCGGAGGCTCTCAAGCTGATGGCGAGCCACCAGGTCCGCCGTCTCCCCGTCGTCGACGAGGACAACAGGCTCATCGGCGTCGTCGCGCAGGCTGATGTCGCCAAGGAGGCGAAGGAGAAGGACGTCGGCCACATGGTCGAGGAGATTTCACAGACGCCGGCAGGCCCTAGGGTCTAGGCCCGCGTTGCTGGTGCGGCGCGAAGGGCGGCGAGAGCCGCCCTTCGGCTATGCCACGTCGGCTGCGTCGGTCGGCGGCGGCGCCTCGATGGGTAGCTCGACGACGAGCGAGGTGCCGCGGCCGCGAGCGCTGGCGATCTCGATCGTGCCGCCTACGGCGGCGACTCGGTCTTGAAGGCCGACGAGACCGGAGCCTGCGCCCACGGTCGCTCCCCCGCGGCCGTCGTCGCGAACCGTCATCCGTACGATCGCGTCCTCGACGACGACGACGACCTGGACGCGTGAGGCTCGCGCGTGCTTCGCGACGTTCGACAGCGCTTCGGAGACGACGTAGTAGGCCGCCACCTCGACATGCTCGGGAAGCCGGCGGTCGATGTCTGCCTCGAGCTCGACGGCGACGGTCGAGCGCCCGGCCAGGGCGCGCAACGCCGGCCCGAGGCCTCCGTCAGACAGGATCGCCGGATGGATGCCGCGTGAGATCTCGAGCAGGCTGTCGAGCGCTTCGCTCGCCGCGCTTGCGATCCGGTCCAGCTGAGGTCGCTGGTCGTCGCCGAGCTCGGTCGACTCGATGAGCGCGCGTACCTGAAACTGCAGCGCGACGAGGTGCTGCTGCACCCCGTCGTGGAGGTCGCGCTCGATCCGCCGACGCGCCTCGTCCGATGTCGCGACGATCCGCCGACGCGAGAGCGCGAGCTCGGTAGTTCGCTCCGCCACCTTCGCCTCGAGCTGGTCGCGCGCGTCGCGCAGTTCCGCCGCTACACGCTTCCGCTCGTCGATCAGGCGTGCGTTCTCGAACGCCGTCGCCGCCCCAGTTGCGGCGAGCGAAAGCAGCACCTGCTCCACGTCGGTGGGGAAGCTCGCGCGTTCGCTTGCGGCAACGACGACTCCGCCTGCGCCGCTGACGCCGATGGGAATGACGACGCCGCGACCCGGCGCGGGGGTGGCACCCATGACGGGCACCAGTTGGTTGCGCGGAAACGCGCTCGTCTCTACGTGGCTCTCGAGCCACGCGGGGAAGTCCGCCGATGCGGTCCCCCACGTCGCCTCGACTGCTCGGCCTTCGACCGGGTCGCTCAGACGCACGAAGGCGAAGTCGAGCTGCAGCATCTCGACGAGCGCCTCGACGAGCCCCGTCGCGACGGCGAGCGGCTCTCGTCCGATCCATGCGGCCGGCATCGCAGACAGGGCGACGAGGTCTCTCAGAAGCGCCTGTAGGCGGAGGCGGTCCGCGTCGGTCTCGAGCTGCACTCAGTGCGCGCCGGCGCGGAGGGACTGCTGCTCCCGCAGCTCTGCGAGTAGCTCGTCGGGCTCGACGTAGAACGGATTCTCCTGCAGCAGGCCGCCGAGGATCACGAGCGGATGCGTCCGCAAGGCGTAGATCACCGTGCTTGCGCCGAACCTGGAGAGGTCGTACGCGCAAAGCACCGTGTCCTCGTACTTCGGGACGACCTGGTTCACCCGCGTCTCGAACTCGAGTATGTCCTCGGTCCCGGGCATGTCCACCAGCGCCCACTCCATCTGCGCCACGAACCGCGTCCGCGCGTAGCCGGCCTGGTGCCCGGTCTGGAGCACGTGCTCGAACTCCGCAAGCCACGTGTCCTGGTCGAAGCTCTCCCCGTGCAGCGGGCCGTCCTCCCACGGATGCACCTCGAGCTGGCCGGACGCCATCGCACCGTCGACGTCGACCCCTGCCTCCGCCAGCCGATCGAGATGATCCCGACGACGCTCGGGATCGACGAGATGAAACGACCTGTCCCCGCTGTCGAAGCCGTCCTTGAAGAACGGCTGGAGCACGCGGTAATGCTCATCCATGCCGTTGAAGAACGCGCAGATGTGCCGGTTCTCGCTGTCGAGCGCATTCGGAGCGATCCGCAACGTTCTGCCGTTGGCCTCCATTACCTACCTCCCACGGCTCGTCTGCCAGCGCCCCGGCGCGGGCCGGACCACCGGTGCGGGCGCACGGCAAGTCGGCTGCGAAAAGCGGGATGTCGAGTCTCCTCGACGACCCAGCGTCATCCGGCTCTGCAAGCGGCGGCTCGATTCGGGAGGGGCGCGGATCACTTCCACGGTACTCCTGGGCCGTCGGCCTGGTCAACAAGGCTGCAGGTTCCCCGCGCCTCCCGACCCGCTCGATTTGGCTCGTTCGGGCGACGGAATCCCCTCGGACGGGGCAGGCGGCGTCCTTCGAGCCACCGCATCATGGGCCCATGTCTGCGGCGGACACCTCGTTGGACGAGTTGTGGTCCCGTGCCGCACAGGGGTCTGACGCCGAGGCGGTCGTCCGCACCGGCAGGCGACCTTGCGTCGATGTCCCGCCCAACAACGTCGGCGAGGGTCATGCGTCGCACTAACCCGGCACACGCGGCCTACGGCCTCCCAGCCGCTCCTGAGCCCGAGCGACGCTACGGGCCGCTTACCCTGTTGCTCCCGATCCTGCTCGTCGCCGCGCTTGCCGTCGCGACGATCTGGTTCGTCGCCCTCCCCGTGCTCGAGAAGCCCGCTCCGCCGGCACGATCGTGCGAGGTGGTCGTCCTCGAGACCGGGGCCACGAAGTGCGTCAAGGATCCCGCCGCGCTCGCGAGCCGCAAGGCCTCCGGCCGCAAGTAGCACAGACCGGCTCCCGTCGACCTAGCGAGAAGCCGACGCCCGGACTCGAACCGGGGACCCCTTCATTACGAGTGAAGTGCTCTACCAGCTGAGCTACGTCGGCGTGGCGGCCGGGAAGTATAGCCCTGCGTTCGCGAATCCTCAGACGACCTTAACCCCGGAGACACGATGCCATCCCTACCCTGAGACGGGATGAGGCTACGCGTCGTCGCCGTGCTGCTCGGTGTCCTCGGGTGCCTGGCGTTCGCCGGGACCGCCTCGGGCCGCGAGGTGGTGCTGCGTGACGACGAGGGACGGTCGATGCGATTCGACGTCCGTGCGAACGCAGACATCGGCTGGTACGCCGGCGTCATGCGCCGCGCCGCGCACGGCGACGAGATCGAGCGAGTGACGATTCGGATCGTCGACTGGGCCGACATCTCGAGCCAGTGCAGCACGGAGATTGCGGCCGGGTGCTACTTCCGGAGCGGGTCGAACCGCGGCGTGGTCGTCGTCCCGGCCGGGAAGGGCTCAGACGTCACGCACACCCTGGTCCACGAGTACGGCCACCACGTCGACGCGAGCCGCAGTCACGGCGGTCTCGACGAGCCGAACGGGACGCCGCTCTGGTGGAAGGCGCGCGGCATGGCCAAGCTGGTCGCCGCGCGCAGCGTGCGCGACCGGTATCAGGTCGGCTGGGAGCGTTCGATCGGCGAGGTGTTCGCCGAGGACTACGCGTGGACGAACCTCCACGACACGTACAAGATCGAGTGGCTCGAACGGCCGAGCGCGACGGTCCAGCAGGCGATCCGCGCCGACCTCGGCCTCGCCGAGCCGCCCGTCATCACGACGACCCGACCTGCGCTGAAGCCGGTCGTGATCGTCCGCGAGGGAACGCTCGGGCCGAGCGAGCGCGTGACCGTCGGGTTCGGTCTGCTCGGGCCAAACCGACTGGTTCGGCTGGGCGGGGTCCTCCAGGCAGGCTCGTCGACGAGCGGCAGCGTCGCCGTCTCGTGCGGCCCGACCTTCCGCGCGCGCAAGCTGACGGGCTCGAGCCACACCGTCTCGCTCGAGCTCAGCCGAGCGGGCCCGGCGCAGTGCCAGGCGTCGTTGACGAACACCGGCACGCGCGCCGGCCGCTTCCGCTTCACCGTGCGGCTGGCACTGGCCGGCTGAAGGCTCGCTCCACCCGGACGAACATGGCTTCGAGGAGGAGCGATGCATTGAGGTTGAACTCCTCTACCTCGCGCCAGGCCTGACGGATCACCTCGGCCGCGTGCTCGGCGCCTTCCGCCGCTCCCTCGGCCGCGTCGTCGCGGAGGTCGTCGAGCCGGTCGGCGTGCACCACGGCGCTCTCGGCGCCCGCGCCGACGACCACGAGGTCGCGGTACCACGCGGCGAGATCGTCGAGCGACGCGAGGAGCTCCGACCGCTCGGCGCCGAACTCGGCGCGACGCGCGCGCTGGTCCGCCTCACGCGTCGGCAGCTCGAGCCCGTCGAGAAGCTCCTGCTCGCGCGCGCGGGCGGCCGCGCCGGCGGCGCTCGAGGCATCGAGGATCGCGGCGGCGGCCGACGCCGGGTCGAACGTCTCGTCGCGATAGGCGGAGCGCGCCGCGTCGAGGAGCGCCGTCCGCCGGGCGCGGGCTTCCGGATCGAGGAGCCTGGCGGCGCGGTCGAGCCGGCCGCCCGACACCCGTGCGAGCAGCCCGACCTCGGTCGCGGGGAGGTCGGCCGCCCGAGAGGCGATCCAACGCTCCACCGCGCCGCGCGACAGACGCCTGAAGGACACGAGCTGGCACCGTGAGCGGATCGTCTCGGGAAGCGGGCCGAGCTCGTCGGCGACGAGCACGATCGTCGCGTAGGCAGGCGGCTCCTCGAGGTCCTTGAGCAGCGACGCGGCCGCGTCGTCGTTCATCCGGTGCGCGTCGAACAGGAGGTAGACGCGCCGGTCGGCCTCGAACGGCCGCATGTGGAGGTCGTGGTGGAGCGCCCGAATCTCGTCGATCCGGATCATCTCCCCGAGCGCCTCGATCACCCGGAGGTCCGGGTGCGTGCCCGCGTCGACGCGACGCGGATCGCCGAGCAACCCGGCGGCGAACGCGCGCGCGGCGACACGCTTGCCCACCCCCGCCGGCCCATGGAAGAGATACGCGTGCGCGGGGCGCTCCGCGAGCGCCCCCTCGAGCAGGCGCTTCGCCTCGTGCTGCTCCGGGACGTCAGCGAACGTGGCCACGGATCTCCTCCGCGAGCTCATCGATCGACCGACGCCCGTCGACGACGACGTAGCGCTCGGGGAAGCGGGCCGCCAGGTCGTGGTAGGCGTCGACGACGCGGGGCCAGAACTCGGCGCCCGCCCGTTCGATGCGGTCTCCCTTGTCGCCCACGCGGCCGCGGGCGGTCTCGACGTCGATGTCGACGAGCACGGTCAGGTCGGGGAGCAATCCTTCCACCGCGGTCAGGTTCAGCTCGAGGATCGCCTCGGTTCCGAGACCGCGGCCCGCCCCCTGGTAGGCGACCGACGTGTCGAGGTAGCGGTCGCAGACGACGGTCGCGCCTCGCGCGAGCGCCGGGCGGATCACCTGGTCGACGTGCTGCGCGCGGGCCGCGACGTAGAGCGCCGCCTCCGCCCACGGCGCGACATGGTCGCCATGCAGCACGAGGTCGCGGATCCGCTCGCCGAGCGGAGTCCCGCCCGGCTCGCGCGTCGAGACGACGTCGACCCCCTCCGCGGTGAGCGCCGCTGCGAGGAGCCGCGCCTGGGTCGTCTTGCCGCAGCCGTCGAGGCCCTCGAAGGAGACGAACATCGGCAGGACGTTAGACCATCGCCGGCTCCGACTAGGCTGGCCCGATGCGCGCGCTCGTCACCGGCGGAGCCGGCTTCATCGGCTCCCACCTCGTGGACGCGCTGGTCACGCGCGACGACGACGTCGTCGTCCTCGACGACCTCAGCACGGGCCGCCGCGAGTTCCTGAACCCCGCGGCCAGGCTGGTCGAGCACGACGTTCGGGAGCCGTTCGAGACCGACGCCGAGCTCGTCTTCCACCTCGCCGCCCAGGCCGACGTCGGCACCTCGATGGAGCGCCCCGGGTTCGACGCGCAGGTGAACGTCGTCGGAACGGTGAACGTGCTCGAGGCGGCGCGCGCGGCCGGCGCGCACGTCGTCTTCTCGTCCACCGGCGGCGCGATCTACGGCGGCGTGGACGGCCCTGCGCGCGAGGACGCGCCACTCCTCCCGGTCTCCGCGTACGGGCTCGCGAAGCGCTCGGCCGAGGTGTACCTCGACGGCTGGAACCGGATCTTCGGGAGCGGCCACGTCGTGCTGCGGCTCGCGAACGTCTACGGCCCCCGTCAGTCGGCCGCGCTCGAAGGAGGCGTGATCGCGATCTTCCTCGACCGGCTCCGGTCGGGAGAGCCGACGGCGATCTTCGGCGACGGGACGTTCACGCGGGACTTCGTCCACGTCTACGACGTCGTGCGCGCCTGCCTCGTCGCCGGCGGGCGCCGGGGCGGCATCTTCAACGTGGGGACGGGAGTCGAGACGAGCATCGCGGAGCTCCACGCGATCTGCGAACGGGCGGTGGGTGTCTCTGCGCCGCCGCGCTTCGATCCTCCGCGGCCGGGCGACGCTCCGCGCAGCGTCCTCGACCCCTCGCTGGCGACCGCCGAGCTCGGGTTCACGGCCACGATCGGGCTGGAGGACGGGATCGCGGCGACACTCGCGGCCGACGCTCCCGGGAAGGACTAGGCGCGAGACGGGCGAAACCCGTCCGCGTCGTGGATCACCCACTCCACCTCGACCGCGTCGAGCTCGCCGTCCGTCCGTGGCGCACGGCGGCGACGGTGGCCGCCGTCGTCGCCGCTGCCGAGCTCGTGCTGCTCGTAATCGTCGGCGGGGCGCTGATCGCGAAGCCCGAGCGAGCCGCCGGCAGGCCGCCGTCGAAGACTGCCGGCGCAGCCGCGAAACCCGACGCGTCGGCGAGCTTGCAACAGTCTGTTGCGAGGTTCGCTGGCGCCGAGCTGCCCCGCCGCAAGGTCGAGGTCGTCGTCCTGAACGGGAACGGACGTCAGGGAGCCGCGGCCGCCATCGCGAGCCGTGTGCGCCGAAAAGGCTACCGCGTCGGCCTCGTCGCGAACGCGCCGAGCCACGACTACGCGACCTCCCTCGTGATGTACCGGCGAGGCTTCGCAGGGGAGGCGCGAAGACTCGCCCGCGATCTCGGCGTCCGAGTCGTGAGCCCGCTCGACGGGATCCGGCCCGCGCAGCTCCACGGCGCCCACGCCGTGCTGATCCTCGGCACCTAGACCGAACGCCGCGTGCAAGGCCTCACGGTGGAGACATGAGCCGGATACGGCGGAGGCGTTGACGAGCTCACTCGTAGAGGCGCCACCCTGAGGAGGGCTCGGCGGCCGAAGACCGGCTTTGCCGGCCGGGAGCCCAGTTGCGGTTTACCCGTGCGCGACGCAGAAGGAGGGGCTCGTGGGGGAATCATGGGGTTCCCCCACGTCATTCGCAAGCGCCCGCATTGACGGCGTCGCGTGCCCGGTCGAGGACCCCGCCGGGTGACCAGCGAAGGCTCCTCGGGTCGAGCGTGTACGCATGGTTGAGCGCCTGGTACGCGGCGCACTGGTCGCCCGTGGCGATCGCGTGGTAGAGGCCGAGCTCGTACCAGGTGTCCGGGTTCTCGGGTTGCAGCTCCGTCGCCTTCTCGTACCAGGCGACCGCGACCGCCTCCTTTCCCGCCACGTCGGCCGCCAGGGCCAGCGCCTCCAGCGGGGCGACCGAGAGCGGGTCGAGCAGGCGGGCGCGGTCGGCGGCGTCGGCGGCCGCAGCCGCGCGGCGGTCGTCGGCGGCGGTGAGCGCACGGTCGACCTCCCGGTCGGCGAGCGCCGGCAGCGCCAAGGCGAGCACGGCGCCGACGCCGACTGCGGCGAGCGCGACCAGCCCGGGGAGGTCCGCCCTCCGCGTCGATCGTCCGCGGCCGAGCGCGAGCAGGACGCCGAGAGCGACGAGCACGGGAGCCGTGACTGCCATGAAGTCCAGGTCGTAGTCGACCAGTGCGTGCACGGCGTATGCGAGCACGAGGCAGGCGAGCGCGACGGCGGCGGGCCGTTCGGCGGGATCGACGAGACGGAGCCCACGACGAGCACCGATCGCACCCGCGCCCGCGGCGAGCAGGCCGAGGGCGAGCCCGACGAGGCCTGTGTCGGAGAGGAGCTGGAGCGGGACGCTGTGGGGCTCGCTGACGGCGGTCGCATCGTCCCGGTAGCGACGGCGGGCGATCTCGAACGTCCCCGCGCCGGAGCCCCCGATCGGATGGTCCGCGGCGACGTCGAGCGCATCGCCCCACCAGGCCACCCGATTGTTCGCGCAGAGGTCTGTGAGCCGGCCCGGCGCGTTCGCGCATTCGCCGCCGGAGAACTGGTCGCCGGCCCACGAGGCCGGATTTCCGACGGCGGCGACGAGACCGACCACGCCGACCACGGCGGCGAGGGCGGCGAGCCAGACGATCGTCGAGCGGACGAGCCGTCCGTGCTCCGCGACGAGTCGCCCGACCGGCGCGCGCCACGCCACGACGGCGACGACGAGCGCTCCCGCGACGGCGAAGAGCGCGAACCAGCGCCCGTCGTCGACGCGATCCGCGCGTAGGGCGCCGTCCTCGACGAGCGCCGGTCGCGTGAAGGCCCAGGCCGCCACGGCGAGACCGGGCGTCGCGACGAGCACCGCGCGCGCGGCATCGGCGAGGCGCTCGTCGGAAACGAGCAGCCAGAGCCCCACGACGACGGCCCCACCGACGACGCCTGCGCGCGATTGCGTCAGCAGGAGCGCGACGGTGGCGCCGTAGGCGAGCAGGCCGCCGCCGACGCGAGCCCAGGCGCGCGCGTCCCGCGCTATCCAGAGCCCGAACGCCAGCGCCGCGGCGGCCAGGACCGCGAGAGCGTTCCAGTACCCGACGGGCTCGCGGAGGCGGGCGATCCGGTCTCCGTCCTCGAAGAGGCGAGGGATCGCGACGCCGAGCAGCGCCCAGCCGACCGCCGCTCCGAGGACGAGGGCCGTGACGGCGGCGACCCGCCGCAATCCACCCGCGGACGCGCCGACGAGCAGCCCGAGCGCAAGGAACGCGAGGTAGACGAGCCCGCGATCGAACCACTCCCAGGAGCGGTCGCCCGCGATCGACCAGGCAATCGAGCCGCCCGCCCACAGCGTGAGACCGGCGCACGCGCCGACGGCGACGAGCTCGGTCCGCCCGAGCCGCGGGAACGTGAGCGTCCCCCGCAGAGCCATGGCAAGCGCGAGCGCGAACGCCACGACGGCGGCGACGCCGACGGTCGAGAGCGCGTCGTCGGTCGATCCGCCGCCTGCGAAGACGGCCGCGGCGAGCAGCGCGCCGACGACTCCGACGAGCCCGACACCCGCGACGCCTCCGGCGACGAGCGGTCGCGGGGCCGCGTCCATGACGCGCGCGACGCTAGCACGGGGCCAGGCGGTTCAAGACACGGGCGGTTGGCCGGAACGGCGTCTTACACATCATTTACCCTTCCCTGATTGCCGACCTACGTCGGACGGGAACACTCCAACGGTTTTCGTCCGTGTCCATCCCGTGTCAGACGTCCGCTCGCGTCCCATTCTCATTCTCGCCGCGCTGCTCGCGCTAGCCGCGCTGACCCTGCTCGCCTCGCCGCCCGCGGCGGACGCGAAGGCGAAGACGTGTGCGGAGCAGATCGTCGCGGACTGGTACGGCGACGGCCGCGTGGACAAGATCTTCCCATTGCACTGCTACCAGGAGGCGATCCGCTCGCTTCCGGTCGACGTGCTGGACTACTCGAACGCGAAGGAGGACATCCTTCGCGCGCTCGCCTACGCCCGGCAGGACGAGCCCGACCCGGGCCCTGGTGGCTCGGGCCCCGCGACGCGGCCGAGTGAGGAGCCCCCGCGAACCGGCCCTGACAGCAACCAGAGTGATAGTGATGAGGAGACGTCCGCGTCGGACGCGGTCGACACGTCGGGCCCCTCGTCGCTCCCGATTCCGCTCCTGATCCTTGGGGGCCTGGCGCTCCTCCTCCTCGCGGCCGGCGGTGCCGGCTACCTCAGCC
>Ga0081539_10000958_pt1 | contig 54105 bp, 53 predicted proteins | sample TabmetS4T2R2_FD_71023 | JGI IMG/M metagenome (GOLD analysis project Ga0081539, IMG submission 71023) | Tabebuia heterophylla rhizosphere microbial communities from the University of Puerto Rico - S4T2R2 | ecosystem: Host-associated > Plants > Roots > Rhizosphere ...
TGAAAATCACGCCCGGTGAAGGCCACATAGGCGTACAGCGCGAGATAGGCGATCGCGAGCGCGCCGACGGCGTAGAAGGCCCAAGTGGCGATACGCTTGGCGAGGCGTTTCATCGAACCTGCGAAGAGCTGGCGTTGGGCGCGTAACGCCGCGCCGAACGCCTTCTAGCCTCCGGGACCCGGAATGACCAGCCTCCGCGGCCGGCTCAGTTCCTGTGGAACACCAGCGTGCGCACCTCGATGCTCTCGCGCGGCGCAGCGTCGGAAGGCGATGTCGGATCAATGAAAGCCGTATGCGGCCCAAATCGCGTCCGACCGTCGGTTGCCGAATCGTAGCACTTCAGCAGCACGGCCTCATCGGCCGTCATGCGCGGGACGTAGTACCAGCGGTGCGCGGGATTGTACCTGACCGAATAGGTCTCGCCGCTGCGGTTGGGATAGATCAGGTCTGACGCGACAAGATCGCCCGGCGCCACCGTCCTGCCATCGGCCATCGCCAGCGGCGCATCGAGCACCGGCCCGCGGATCGGACGCCAGAGGTTGATGACCTGCACGCGACCTTTGACGAGTTCATCGGCCTCCTCAGGCAGATGCTCATAGACGCGGTTGCGGCCGGAAAGGTCGGTCTGATCGACATGGACGCGTGTCGCCGGTTGCCGCGGTCCGGCGCCGCGGATGTCGGCCGCCCCTTCCACCCGCTTGCGCACGGTGTGGTCGAAGATCAACACGCGGTCGGCATTCAGCGTGGCGCGCAGAAAGGCTTCAACGGCCGGATAGTAGACCTTCCTGATTTCCTGGTCGTCGTAGAAATTCCGCACGACGGTCGGATGCCGCACCAGCGCAAAGCCTTCACGATCCAGCGACAGGCCTGCCGCGATCGGGCGTGCGTCGAAGATCGGCACCGCATGCGGTTCCGGCAGCGCCGTGCTCCTCGGTTCGCCCGGCGGCGGATCGAACGCGTAGGTTCGCGGCTTGCCGGGTGTCGGGGCGAGATAGTTTAGTTCGGCGGTAACGAAGGGAAGCGATTCGATTTTTTGTTCTTGCAGGCCCATGGCAGGCTCCAGACATTGTTCTCGTCTTGATTTCGGTCGCCCTGCGCCTGCCGGGAAGGACCGTCCTGAAAAAAGCAACGTTGCTGTCGGGTAGGCGCCTCGCAGGAGAAAAGCATTCTTGCGATCGCCGCGGGCTGGAAGCACGGTTTCCGCAATCTGGACGGAAACGCATGACAGCACTGCGTCCTCCGAAATCTGCCCGGACCCAAAGAGGCTGCCTTCCAACACGAGATCGTGAGGCTTGCTCGAAAGGAGACGAGGCAGCACTTGTGAATGCTTTCACAGTCACAGGTTGCAGTCGGTGATAACCAGGTTTCGGGGCGTGATGCAGGCAAGTAGCGCTCCACCGGGATAGCCCGCAACAGGAGGTGCACATGACCAAGACATTACTTCTGCCCGTTTCCGCTTTTGCACTCGTCTTCTCGCTCGCCTTTGCGCTCACAGCCGACGCTGCCATGGCCGACTGCAAGAGCGGCTATGTGTACCGGGACGCCAAGGACGGCGACGGCGTCTGCGTCACGCCGGCCGATCGCGCCGAAGCAAAGAAGCAGAATGCCAATGCCGAGAACAACCGGCGGACCGGCGGCGGCAACTACGGTCCAAACACCTGCCGGGACGGCTATGTCTGGCGAGAGGCCTTCGCCGGCGACGTGGTTTGCGTGACGCCGTACGAGCGCCAGAAGGCGCGACAGCAGAATTCGGCCAGCGCAAGCCATACCAACTGATCAACATATCCGCTGTAGCGAGGCGGTGCAGCTTGCGCCGCCTCGTGCCGGCGATCCCGGTCTCTAGCCCGCTGCGACCTTCGCCGGCGCCACGTTGACCGCGAGCTTGCCATAGCGGTCCCTGAACGCCTCGGTATCGATTTCTTCCAGCTGGATCGAGCCGTCGAGCACGCCCTTCTTCCAGGCGTCGTGCTCGGGATCGTGCCGGAATTCCGGCATCACTTCCTTGGCGAACAACTGCAGCGACTCGCAGATATGCTCGTGGCTGTTCTTGCCGGCCTGGTTGAGCAGGATCACCTGGTCGATATGCGAGGTGCGGAAGCGCCGCAGTTTCTTGCGCAGCGTTTCCGGCGAGCCGATCAGGCCGCCGCGCAGCGCGGCCTCCTGCGCCTCCGGATTCTCGCGCTTCCACTTGTTGTACTCATCCCACATGTTGACGGTGCCGGGCGCGGGGCGCTGGCGGTTCTGCGACTGGCCGTAATAGCGCAGCGCGAACTGGAAGAAGGTGGCGCCGTCGGCGCGGCGGCGCGCCTCCTCGTCGGTCTCGGCGCACATGAAGAACGACACCAGCGCCATGTTCGGGTTGATCTCGTAGTCAGCAAGCTTCTTCAGCCGCTTGGTGATCGCGTTGTAATAGGCGTGCACCCAGGCGTGGGCGGCTTCTGCGCTGACGAACTGGAAGCCGAGCGCGCCAAAGCCGTTTTGCCCGGCGCGCTCGATGGTCGGCAGCTGCGAGCAAGCCATCCACAGCGGCGGATGCGGCTTTTGCACCGGCTTTGGCACGACGTTGCGCAGCGGAATATCGAAATACTTGCCGTGATGCTCGGTGCCGACCTTGGTGAACATCGGGAAGATCGCTGCGACAGCCTCCTCAAAAACCTCCCGCTTGGTCTCCATGTCGCGGCCGAACGGCGTCAGCTCCGTGATCGATGCGCTCTCGCCCATGCCGAATTCGCAGCGGCCGTTGGAGAGCAGATCAAGTACCGCGACGCGCTCGGCCACACGCGCGGGATGATTGGTGGTGAGCTGGAAGATGCCGTGGCCGAGCCTGATCTGCCCGGTGCGCTGGCTTGCGGCGGCGAGGAAGGATTCCGGCGCCGGCGAATGCGAATACTCTTCAAGGAAATGGTGCTCGACCACCCAGGCGTAGTCGTAGCCGAAGCGATCCGCGATCTCGAGCTGCGTCAGCGCATTCTGGTACAGCCTGAGCTCGTCGCCTTCCTGCCACGGGCGCGGCAACTGCAGCTCGTAGAAGATGCCGAATTTCATGACGTCTCTCCCGCGACAGGCTCCGTTATTTTGACAGTCAGTGTATTCCCGGCCATGCACCTGTCCAGCCTCCACAACTGCATGGCAATTCCGCGCCGCGGAAGTTGTCTTGCAAGCAACGCGCGAATGACTAGTTTGGGGATCTACGAGTCGCCGCCTTCGGGGCCGGCGCTCTCCCCTCGCCGAAACCATGACCAGCTTCACGCCGCACCAGGATTCCGCGCTGAAAGCCGTTGCCGATTGGCTCAAGGCCAAGCCCGGCAAGAGCGGCACGCCGCCCGTGTTCCGCCTGTTCGGCTATGCCGGAACCGGCAAGACCACGCTGGCGCGGCATGTCGCGGAAGGGGTCGATGGCGAGGTGAAATACGCCGCCTTCACCGGCAAGGCGGCGCTGGTCATGCGCAACAAGGGCTGCGACGGCGCCTCCACCATCCATTCGCTGATCTACCGCGCCCGCGAATCCGGCGTCGAGCAGCCGAGCTTTGAATTGTGGGACGACGCGCCGGCGTCCAAGGCAAAACTGATCGTGATCGACGAATGCTCGATGGTCGATGCCGAGCTCGGCCGCGATCTCTTGTCGTTCGACTGCCCGCTGCTGGTGCTCGGCGATCCCGCACAATTGCCGCCGATCGCCGGCGGCGGCTTCTTCACCGACGCCGAGCCGGATGCGATGCTGACCGAGGTGCACCGCCAGGCCCAAAACGATCCAATCGTGCGGATGTCGATGGACATCCGAGAGGGCCGCGAGCTGGAAATCGGCCGCTATGGCGAGAGCGACGTCATCTCGCGCAAGGAGCTCGACCCCGAGCGCGTGATGCAGACCGATCAGGTGCTGGTCGGCCGCAACAACACCCGCCGCGCCTACAACATGCGCATCCGCCAGAAGCAGAACATCGAGGAGCCCTTGCCGGTGGCCGGAGACAAGCTCGTTTGTCTCCGCAACAACCGCAAGAAGGGCCTGTTCAACGGCGGGCTGTGGCGGGTGAAGTCGCGCGCGCAATCGAAATCCAAGATCGTCACCATGCGCGTCTCGCCCGACGAGGAGTTCGGCCACAAGGTCACGAAAGTGTCGGTGCGCAGCGAATGCTTTGAGGGCGGCATCGAGGCCATTCCGTGGGAGCAGCGCAAGCCGTACGACGAGTTCGACTACGGCTATGTGCTCACCGTGCACAAGTCGCAGGGCTCGCAATGGGACGACGTCGTGCTGTTCGACGAGAGTTTTGCCTTCCAGGACAGCCGCGCGCGGTGGCTGTACACGGGGATCACGCGGGCGGCGAAGCGGCTGAGCGTGGTGGTGTAGCGCCGCACACTCGGACCTCATCCTGAGGAGCGCGCTCTTGGCGCGCGTCTCGAAGGATGGCCGCGGGCGGGATCGGGACCTCATGGCTCGAGACGCCGCGGAGGCTATCGTCGGGCCGTGCTTCGCGCGGACCTGTTGGCGGCTCACCATGAGGGTCAGGCTATCTCTCCGCAACGAAATAAAAATCCTCCCGTCCCGGCAGTGAGCCATAGGTGAAGGGCTGCTGCTGGTGGTTGGTGGCCTTCCAGACGTCGTCGCGGACGATGTCGAACAGCCGGCGCACTTCGACCTTCGGCACCCTGATTTCGCGCGCCAGCGCTGTCGCGAACGGGCTGTTGAGAGAGTCGCCGTCGAGCGCGGTCTCGCCGTGCTTGGCCGCATAGACCACCATGAAGCCGGCTTCCGGCTCGATATTGGAGAGCCCCTTGCTGACCAGCTTCACCGCCATGGTGTGCTGCATGTTCTTCTCGAACGGATTGTCGCGGCAGGCATCGAGCATGACGAGCCGCAGCTTGCGCGCGCCACTGACCGCGGCGATCACCTGCTCCAGCGCCACGGCCTGCTTCTCCGCATCATGGTCGACGGCGAGTTTCGCATCCGTCGGAATCAGATAGTTGATGCCGCCGATCTCCATGCCGTGGCCAGCATAGTAGACCACGGCCCAGTCCGCCCTTTCGGCCTCGCGGCCGAACTCGCGCAGCGCCGCGAAGAACTGGTCGCGGGCGAGATCGGGCGCCAGCGTCACGATCTGGAAGCCGAGGCTGCGCAACGTGTCCGCCATCAACTTCGCGTCACGCGGCGGATTGGCAAGCGGCGGGACGCTGCGGTAGGCGCCGTTGCCGACGATCAGCGCGACCTTGCGCGTGGCGGAAGCCGTCGGCGCGGCAGGCGCCGCCGGCTTTCCGGCGGGCGGGGCGACCGGCTCCATCGACTGGCTGCGCAGCGACGGATCCGCTGCAATGAGCGCCGCCAGCCGCTCCTTGGCAAAGCGCCGCGCCAGGGTGACTTCGTATTCGTCGAATTTGGTCAGCGCAGCGCCGGCAGAACGATAGTCGGCGCGCGCGGCGGCCATATCCTTGCGCTGCTCGTGAAGCTGGCCGCGTGCGACGTAGCCATTGACGAAGTTCGGGCTGAGCCTGAGGGCCTCGTTGTAGTCCCTGAGCGCGGCATCGAGATTGCCTTTGGCATGATAGACCTTGCCGCGGCGGACCAGAGGGCCAGCGAACCTCGGATGCTGCGCCAGCACCTCGTTGCAGTCGGCGAGCGCCTCGTCGAGCCGGCCCATCTCGGTATAGGTGATGCAGCGGTAGCCCGGGATCTGCCATCCCGTCGGATTGAGCGGCTTGCCTTCGGCGAAATAGGTGAGCGCCGATTCATATTGCTTGCGCAGGGTCTGCACGCGGCCGAGATTGAGCAGATTGGCGTAGCGGTTGTTGCCGCTGTTGAGCGACAGCGCGATGTTGAATTCATCAAAGGCGCGCTGCAGTTCGCCGCGGCGCAGGTAGATCAGGCCGCGATTGTTGAAGGGTGCGGAAAAATTCGGCCGCCGTTGCAGGGCGAGATCGAAGTCGGCCAGCGCGCGATCTTCCTCGCCCTTGTTGCTATAGGCGAGCCCGCGCGAATTCAGCACCGTGGCGTTGTCCGGATCGAGCTCCAGCGCCTTGTTCAGCGCCGCGAGCGCGGCGTCATAGTTGCGTTTCCGCAGCAGGGAGTCGCCGATGTACCAATTGGCAAAAGCCTTCGGCTTGCCGGTGACGCTGTCGTCGGCAACGACCGCCGTGCAGGCGGCGAGCCGCGCTGTGGCCTCGGCCTGGTTGTCCCGGCAGGTCTCGACATCGGTGGCCGCCCACGCGGAGGTGGCGAGGACCGACAAGCCGATCGACAGCAAAACGGCGCGCAGCATTTGCGAAATGCTCCTGACTTGACCAGTTGTCGCGAGAGGATAGAGGCGGTTCATTGTTGGGCGAAGATTTGGATCAAGCGCGGTTCCCGTCGCTAACGTCTTGGATTTTGGCCGCTTTTGTTCACGAAACCGTGTGGCGGGCGTTCGTAACAGGCAGCCGACCGGCGCGTATCTTGGGGTAGTCGGGAAGACCGCCGGATGATTGCACAGCGCGGTCCCCGCTCTAAACTGCCACCCAGCCACTGATCCGAGGAAACCATGCCCCGCAGCCAGTTCAGCCGCTTTACGCTCTGCGCCGCCGCCATCGGCGCGCTGGCGCTTGCCGCCGTTGCGATCGCGCCGTCGCGCGCCGCCGAAGAGGCGGTGATCATCCCCGCTCCCACCGTTGACGCCAAGGATGGCGACGGCATCCAGACCGCCGTGCTCGCCGGCGGCTGCTTCTGGGGCGTGCAGGGCGTGTTCCAGCATACCGCCGGCGTGGTCAATGCCGTCTCCGGCTATTCCGGCGGCAACAAGGACACCGCCGACTACAATCTGGTGTCGACCGGCCGGACCGGTCACGCCGAGGCGGTCGAGGTCAAATACGATCCGAAGAAGATTTCCTATGGCAAGATTTTGCAGATCTTCTTCTCGGTCGTGCATGATCCGACCCAGCTCAACCGCCAGGGCCCCGACGTCGGCACGCAATATCGCTCGGCGATCTTCTTCGCCAATGACGAGCAGAAGAAGGTGGCGGAGGCCTATATCGCCCAGCTCAACGCTGCGAAGGTCTACAAGAAGCCGATCGCGACAAAGGTCGACAAGCTCGACGCGTTCTATGCGGCGGAAGATTATCACCAGGACTATCTGACGCTGCACCCGAACCAGCCCTATATTGTCTTCAATGACCTTCCGAAGGTCGAGGCTCTCAAGAAGATCTTTGCCGACAATTACATTCCGAAGCCGACGCTGGTGAACAAGGCCAAGGCCACCAACTGAGGCACAACTTCGCGTCATTGCGAGCGAAGCGAAGCAATCCATCGTGAGGAACGCAGGCTGGATTGCTTCGTCGCTTCGCTCCTCGCAATGACGACCTAATGCTGAGGAGAAGCTATGTCCGACACCAAGACCAAGGTCCACAAGAGCGAGGCCGAGTGGCGCAAGGAGCTGACGCCGATGCAGTATGCCGTGCTGCGCGAGAAGGCGACCGAGCGGCCCTTCACCGGCGAATACGAGCATGAGCGTCGCAAGGGCACCTATACCTGCGCCGGCTGCGGCCAGACCCTGTTCGAATCCGACGCCAAGTTCGATTCCGGCTGCGGCTGGCCGAGCTTTTCCAAGCCCGCGGTCGAGAGCCATATCGACGAGGAACGGGATGTTTCCCACGGCATGATCCGCACCGAAGTGCTGTGCTCGAAATGCGACGGCCATCTCGGCCATGTCTTCAATGACGGCCCGGGGCCGACCGGCCTGCGCTATTGCATCAACTCGGCGGCGCTGAAGCTGCAGCCGAAATAAGATTCGAACGCGTTTCGAACCCCGCGCGACCAAGAACCGGTCGCGCGGGGTTTTGTTTTGCCTTTTCGGGCTCGCCTCGCGCCCGAAGAAGGAAGTCTCAAATATGCAGATATCGAAACGCGCCGGCCTGGGGCTTGCCCTCGCCTGCCTGATGGGGAGCATGATGATTGAGCCCGCGCTTGCCGGCGACCAGGTGTGGCTGTTCAAGGTGATCACCACCAAGGACGAGATCGTGATCGGGATCCCCCACGACGAGTTCAAGGTGATGGGGGCCGATGTCGGCGGCGTTGCCGCGGCGCTGGAAGCAAAGGGTTCGCTCACGGTGTGGCAATATGCCGTGCGCAAGGCGCCGAGCGGCGATCTCGAGCAGGCCCCGGTGCACAAGATCGGGCTGATCTCATCGGAATCGCTGCGCATCGAGCCGTATGCGACGCCGCTGAAGGTGGTGCCGATCGACGAGGCGAGGAAGTAGCGGCCGGAACGCAGGCGGCCGGACGCGCGTTGTCCGGCTGCATGCAGGATTTCGCGACCCAGCAAATCGACACCGGCGAAACCACGATCTTCACACGCTCGTCCGGATCGGGTCCGCCGCTGTTGCTGCTGCACGGCTTTCCGCAAACGCATCTGATGTGGCGCGATGTGGCGCCCGAGCTCGCGCGCGACTTCACCGTGGTGTGCGCCGACCTGCGCGGCTACGGCCAGAGCGGATGTCCGCCTTCCGGTGATGGCCACGCACCTTACGCCAAGCGCGCGATGGCGCGTGACATGGTGCGCGTGATGGGCAAGCTCGGCTTTGCCAAATTCGCCGTCGCCGGGCATGACCGCGGCGGCCGCGTCGCCTACCGGATCGCGCTCGATCATCCCGACGCCATCGAACGGCTCGCGGTACTGGACGTCCTGCCTATCGACATCACCTGGGCGCGCGCCGATGCAAGACTCGCGCTTGGCTATTGGCCGTGGTCGCTGCTGGCCCAGCCCGCGCCGTTGCCGGAAACCATCCTCTCTGGCTCGGCCGACGTCATCGTCGACAATGCGCTGGGCGGATGGGGTTCGCCGCCAGCCGCCTTTCCCGACGCGATACGCGCGGCCTATATCGCAGCGCTGCGCGATGGCGCGCACGCCCGGGCGATCTGCGAGGAGTATCGCGCGGCGGCCAGCATCGACATCGAGCACGACCGTGCCGATCGCATCGCTGGCAGGAAAATCGCCTGCCCGGTGCTGGCGCTGTGGAGCGCACAAGGGCCGCTGGACAGCTGGTATCCGGACGGTCCGCTCGCGTTGTGGCGGCAGCTGGCCGACAACGTCGGCGGACAGGCGATCGAAGGCGGTCATTTCTTCCCCGAAGCCGCGCCGCAACACACGGCGGCGCTGCTCGGCGCCTTCTTCAAAGGATCGGCCTAGAACTTCCGACCCGGAATGTGCTTTTCTTTCCGCGCGGCGGCGCCGATCCGCGCAGCCGGCCGCCTGTTTGCGGGAGAGTAGCATGGTGTCGACGATCCTGATCGTTATCCTCGTTATCGCGCTGATGGTCGGCCTCAGCGGCCGCGTCAGGGGTTACGGCTTTGGCCACGGCCATTCCGGCATGGGACTGATTGGCGTGATCCTGGTCGTCATCCTCGTCCTGAAGCTGCTGCACAAGATCTGATGCGATTAAGCCGCTGAAATAGCAGGAGTTATTTCGGTTCCGGGCGAGCTATGCGCGGATTCATCATCTCTTCTGTTGCAGCGCAATAGGGGTCGCATTTCTGTCAAAGAAGCCTATATTAGAGGCCGAAATGATGGGTACGGCGCCGCCGGTTGCGGATTACCGCCTCCCAGAATCCCCAAGCTAGATAGCGCCAAGAAGATCAAGAGGTCCCCGACCATGCGTCCTTTGCGTCCGTTCAACTTCAACACATCTGCCGAACTGTTTCCCGCCGCCATCCGCAAGAAGAAGCGGGCCGGCTTTGCGTACCGCCGTTTTGGCACCGCAGCGGAAGCCGTCCGCTTTGCGATCGAGGAGTTGCCGGCGGACTCGCTGAATGGCGCCTATCTGCAGGTCGAGGAAGCCCGCTTCGACCAGAACGGCATCCGCACGCTCTATGAGAGCGAAGCCTTCCCGCTGCCGCGCCGTCCGCGCAAGGCCGAGGCTGCGCCCGCCTCCGAGAAGGATGCTGCCTAATTTTCGGAGCATGATCTTGTCCGAAAACCGGTACCCACTTTTCGGGATCATGCTCGCCTAGATTCGCGGCTGCTTCTCCAACCACCGGCGAAGCAGCCGCACGTTCCGCACATTGGCGCGGAACATGACGTCGAAGGCGTCACCCGCCACCGGCACCATTCCCACCACACCATCGACCGCCACATTGGCCAGCATCCGCGCCGTGATATGCCAGGGCGCGCCGAGCGCGCGCGCCTCGCGCACCAGCCACAGCGAAATCGCCGTGGTGATGATGTCGCCCACAACAGGTATCAGGCCGATCAGCCCGTCGATGCCGTAGCGGATATTGGTGCCGGGCAGGATGAAGGCGACGTCCAGCAGCTTGGCCAGCGTCTCGAGCCGCGCCAGCCGCTGCTCGCGGGTCAGCGGCGCAAAATTCATCCCGCCAAGCTCGAACTGAAATCCTTGGAATTGCCGGTGGAGGCTTTCGTCCGGGATCTCGCGGCCCTCCTGGTCGATCACGGGCCCGCGCGTCTCGCTGCGCGAAAAACCGGCGTGGGAAGTCCCGGACCGGGTCTTTCGAGGGGTAATGATGTCTTCGTCCTGCATGTTCATCACATGGTAACGCCGCCGCGAGGCACAAGTTGCGTCACGCTGCCGCGTGCATGCCGCCTATCGCTCGGCGCGGGAAACAGCGGACAGGTGTCATCACCCACGAAGCGGGTGATCCAGTACGCCGGGATCTATCGATTCGATCACTGCTTCCTCTGGAATACTGGATCGCCCCGTCAAGCCGGGCGATGACAAGTCGGAACATTCCCGCGGCAGGTTTTTTGCCCGGGTTCTGCATCTGGTTGCTCCCTCTTCGTGCAGAGGGCGCAGGGAAGGCCGGGCGCCGGCGGCACCCGCAAGCACCGTGTGCAATGGGTAGAAAAGAACGCACACGGCTTTGACAGGTACAGCCGAGACATCCCGGCCTTCCCCGCGCAATGGTTTGGCGGCTTATACGTGCTCTCCCCGGGGAGCGGCCTTTCTTGCCCCCGTAGCCGGCGGGACTTACCGCCGACGTAGCGCCAGGGTCGCGGCGCCAGGACCACACGACTTCGCCGGCCGCTGCCAACGTTTCGTCGGGTGCACAAGGCACCTGACGCCGGCTGCGGCCCATCGCAACCCGCACCCCGTTTCGTGACGACCGCGAAGCGTCCCTCATGGTGGCGCGGGCTGGGGGATTGATACCGCAAATCAGAATTTCTGTAAAGCAAAATATTTTTGGTTTTGGGGCTTGACATGATTCCGGCAAACCGAACTTGCAGGGCCCGTCGGGCCGGATTTGCCACAGTCCGCGCTGTCCTTCCGGCGCAATAGCGAATATGGTCGCGCGCGACACGGGCAATGCGGGACACGACATGAAGACCTATTCCATTGCAGCCATTCCCGGCGACGGCATCGGCACGGAAGTAATCAGCGCCGGCGTCGAGGTGCTGCAGGCGCTGGCGAAGCGCGACGGCAGCTTTGGCTTCAAGGTCGATCATTTCGACTGGGGCGGCGACTACTACAAGAAGCACGGCCGCATGATGCCGGAGAACGGCCGCGACATGATCAGCAAGCACGATGCGATCCTGTTCGGCTCGGCGGGGCATCCGGACATCCCCGACCACATCACGCTGTGGGGCCTGCGGCTCGCGATCTGCCAGCCGTTCGACCAGTACGCCAATGTGCGTCCCACGCGTGTGCTGCCCGGCATCACCTCGCCGCTGCGTCACGTCAATGGCGGCCAGCTCGACTGGGTGATCGTGCGCGAGAATTCCGAAGGCGAGTATGCCGGCGTCGGCGGCCGCGCCCACCAGGGCTCGCCGCTGGAGGTCGCCACTGACGTGGCGATGTTCACCCGCGCCGGCGTCGAGCGCATCATGCGCTTTGCCTTTCAACTGGCCCGCTCGCGTCCGCGAAAGCTGCTCACCGTCGTCACCAAGTCGAACGCGCAGCGCCACGCCATGGTGATGTGGGACGAGGTCGCCGTTGCCGTGGCGAAGGAATTCCCCGACGTGACCTGGGACAAGATGCTGGTCGACGCCATGACCATGCGCATGGTGACAAAACCGCAGTCGATCGACACGGTGGTGGCGACCAATCTGCACGCCGACATCCTCTCCGATCTTGCGGCTGCGCTCGCCGGCTCGCTCGGCATCGCGCCGACCGCGAACCTCAACCCGGAGCGCGCCTTCCCTTCGATGTTCGAGCCGATCCACGGCTCGGCCTTCGACATCATGGGCAAGGGCATCGCCAACCCGGTCGGCACCTTCTGGTCGGCCGTGATGATGCTGGAGCATCTCGGCGAAGGCGCCGCCGCCACCCGCCTGATGAAGGCGATCGAGCGCGTCACCGCCGACTCTCGATTGCACACGCCCGATCTCGGCGGCAAGGCACGGACGGCCGACGTGACGGCGGGCGTGATCGAGGCGATTCAAAGGGAGAATGAGTAGGCCCCGTCATTCCGGGGCGCGCCACTTGGCGCGAGCCCGAAATGACGAGAGGATAGTTCTACGGCGTGGAGCCGACCGGCTTCTGCTCATCCGCATATTTGTGCGACAGCCACGAGGACAGCATGCCCGGCACGAGGCCGACGAGGCCATAGAGACCCAGCTGCACGAAGCCGCTATCCTGCCCGCGCGAAGAGTACATCAGCGAGGTCGCGGCGAATGCCACCACGCCCACCATCAGCATGCGCACCACCGGGCCGATCCGCCTGACGTGACAAAGGATGTCGTCGATCGCGCCGATCATCAGCGACGGCACGATGCCGAACAGATAGCTGTATTGCAGCGACTTGCCGAAGACGATGAAGAGCTTTTCGACCTCGGCGAGGCTGGTCTGGTCCCAGTAGCCCGACTGGTAGGTGGTCACGAACAGCAGGATGAGCCCGCCGATCAGCGGCCCGATCGCCGCGAAAATCAGATAGCGTTTCATGCCGGCCCCTTGCGTGGTCAAGCCGGCCTTTTTCATACGACGGATTTGCGGATATCAACAGGCTTGACTCCGGCACACGCGCTGCGGGAGTCCTACTCCCCCCACGCCGCGAAGGCCTCGTTGAAGGAGCGCTCGCCGGGGGCGCCCTTCTCGATGGCGATGATGGCGCGGCGCTGGTTGGTATAGACCAGCGGCACGTCGAACCAGGAGCGCTCCTTGAGGAGCTGCAGGTTGCGCGTGCGCTCGGAATCGACGTTGGAGAGGCCGACCAGGAAGAAGCCGTCGGTGACCTTCACCGCCAGCGCCGACAGCGGCGTACCGCGCGCCTGCTCGTTCGACTTCATCAAGATGCCCGGCACGTTGCCGACGCCGCCGCCGGAGAAATCCTGCGGCAGGATGAAGGTCAGTTCCGCGGTGTGGCTCGCCGGCAGCGAGGAATCGGTATTGCGGCGGAACGACATCGTCATCTTGAACTTGCGGTCGGGGATGTCGATGTCGGCGCGCACCGCCACGTCGGCCTTCTGGCTGCCCGAGGCCTTCACCGGCTCGGTGCGCCAGATCACCGATCCTACATATTGCTTGCCCTTGGGATCGGACGGATCCTCGTCATAGAGCACGACGCGCTGCGCGACCGGGGCGACGTTGTCCGACCCCGGCTGGCCGACGCGATCCGGAATCTTCGGCCGCGTCGTTGGCGAGGCCGTCTGGTCCTTCGGCGCCTCCACGACCTGCGGCGACGACTTGAACAGGCCGGTGACCGTGTTGTAGGCCGACTTGCCCCACAGGATGCCGGCGCCGACCAGGATCAGCACCACGCCGACCGCGATCGCGCTCTTGAACGGGAACGCGGCGGCGGTGCGCGGCCGCTTCGGCTCGCGCTCGCCGGCCGAGCCGATGCGCGAGCGGGTCGGCGGCGTCGGCATCGAAGGCTGTGTGTAGCGATCCGCATCGTCCATGGAGTCGTCGCCCCACGCGTAGGGCTGATCCGGATCGGCGCCGCGATTTTCCATGTTCGGCTCAAGCCGGTCGAACTCGGGCGACGGCGACGGCACGTTGGCAAAGGTTTTGCGCGCGTTGCGGTTGGCCTGCGCCGCGGCGCGGCCGAGATCATCGGCGTCGGCGGCGATATCGCGGAAGCCGGGCACGCGCGGCGGCTGCGCAGGCGGCGGGGTGTTCTCAAAACTGCGGCGGGTCGGCCGGTCGCCGCGCGGCGGCAGCTGCGGATCGGCCATCGGCACCGTCGGCTGCGCCGACATCGGCGGCTGCGGGCGCGGCGCGATCGGCGGCGGGTTATCGGCGCGGGGCGGCCGCGGGCGCTCCTCCGGCCCGCGCGCGGGCGGCGGCGACGGCGGACGCGGCCTTGCGGTGGCAGGCGCCGCCGGAGCGGCCGCCGCCTCGGAAGGCCGCGGCGGCGTTGCGCGGCGGAACGAATCGCGGGCGCTGGTGGCGGAGCTGCCGCCGCTACGCGCTTCGCGGGCGCGCTGCGCGGCCTCCGACTCGACCTTGCGGACCGCCTCCTCCAGCGACAGACGCTCGCGGGTGATCTCGGACTCGCTGAGCGGCGGATCGACGCTGCGCAGCTGCTGGATCAGCGCGGCGCGGGCCCGCTCGTAGAGCGCACGGCGGCTCTCGCCCGGAGCAGCTGGGTCCAGGCCGGCAATAGCGCGTGCGATCAGCGGGTAGTAGTCAGCCATTCTCTCATCAATGCAGGCGTTGCGGTAACATCCCGTTAAGCCTCAAAGGGGTTTTGGACCAGGATAGTATCCTCGCGTTCGGGGCTGGTGGAAAGCAGAGCGATTGGGCATCCCACCAATTCCTCCACTCTGCGAACATATTTAATGGCCTGGGCCGGCAGATCCGCCCAGGAACGGGCATTCGCGGTCGGCTGCTTCCAGCCCTCGATGGTTTCGTAGACCGGTTCGACCCGGGCCTGCGCGCCCTCGCCGGCCGGCAGATGGTCGATTTCCTTGCCGTCCAGCCGATAGCCGGTGCAGACCTCGATGCTGTCGAAGCCGTCGAGGATGTCGAGCTTGGTCAGCGCCAGTCCCGAGATGCCGCTGGTACGGACCGTCTGTCGCACCAGCGCCGCATCAAACCAGCCGCAGCGCCGCTTGCGCCCGGTGTTGACGCCAAACTCCTTGCCGCGGCGGCCGATCTCCTCGCCGATCTCGTTGGTTAGCTCGGTCGGGAACGGGCCTTCGCCGACCCGGGTGGTGTAGGCCTTGCAGATGCCGAGCACATAGCCGACCGCACCGGGACCGAGGCCGGTGCCGGTCGCGGCCTGCGCCGCCACCGTGTTGGACGAGGTGACGTAGGGATAGGTGCCGTGATCGACATCGAGCAGCGCGCCCTGCGCACCCTCGAACAGGATGCGCTTGCCCTCGCGGCGCTTGATGTCGAGCAGCCGCCACACCGTGTCCGCATAGGGCAGCAGTTTTGGCGCCATCGCCATCAGCTCTTTCAGGATGGCCGCGCCGTCGAACTCCTGCAGGCCGAGGCCGCGGCGCAGCGTGTTGTGATGCGCCAGCAGCCGGTCGATCTTGTGCGGCAGCGTCTGGTGATCGGCCAGATCCATCAGGCGGATGGCGCGGCGGCCGACCTTGTCCTCATAGGCCGGCCCGATGCCGCGGCGGGTGGTGCCGATCGCGGTCGCGGCACTTGCGGTCTCGCGCAGCGCATCGAGCTCGCGATGCAGCGGCAGGATCAGCGTGACGTTCTCGGCAACGCGCAGGTTGTCGGGGCTGACGGAGACGCCCTGCCCTTTCAGCCGCTCCACTTCGTCGAGGAACGCCTGCGGATCGAACACCACGCCATTGCCGATCACCGAAAGTTTTGACGAACGCAGCACGCCCGAGGGCAGCAGCGCGAGCTTGTAGGTCGAGCCGTTGATAACAAGCGTATGGCCGGCATTGTGGCCGCCCTGGAAGCGCACGACGATGTCGGCCTGTTCCGATAACCAGTCGACGATCTTGCCCTTCCCTTCGTCGCCCCACTGGGCGCCGACGACGACAACATTGGCCATTTCGAAAGTCCAATCCTCAACCTTCAGAGATATTCAGGCACGGCTCTCCCGGACGCGAGGTCCCCATCTCGTCCGCATATGCTTCGTGCGCCCGCGACCCCCCAAGGCCGGTCACCGGACACCCCATCGGATAAAGGAAGCGGGCCTCTCAGGCAAGCAAGAACAGGGGTTTTGGGGCTTACCAAAAGGTCATCAAGCCATTGATATCCCCTGAAAATCTCTAAAGGATAGGCCCCCATCCGCCCTTTGGTCGAGCCGGTGGCGGAGCCCGCGCAGGGGTGCGCGACGAAGGGATCGTTGATTGCGGCGGCGATTGCGGGAATCATGCGGCCATAGCCGGGTATTTCAGCGACCGGCAGAGGGGCCTTTTTTCACATGCCCAAGACCACGCCCGCGACGACGGCGCTGCGCAAGCTTGGCATCGCCTTCAAGCTGCACACCTATGTCTACGATTCCGGCGCCGAGCATATCGGCTTGCAGGCCGCCGAGGCGCTCGACGTCGAGCCCAACCGCGTCCTGAAGACACTGATGGTGGAAGTCGACGGCAACCCGGTGTGCGTGGTGGTGCCCGCCGACAGCGAAGTCAGCATGAAGAAGCTGGCGGCAGCAATGGACGCCAAGGCCGCGAAGATGATGCAGCCTTCCGACGCCGAGCGCATCACCGGTTATCATGTCGGCGGCATCAGCCCGTTCGGGCAGAAGAAAAAAGTTCCCGTCGCGATGGACCAAGCGGCGCTGACCCACACCACCGTGTTCGTCAATGGCGGCCAGCGCGGCCTGCAGATCGAGATCGATCCCAACGATGCGGCGATTGCCGCCGGCGCCGTGACGCATGCGCTGACGGCGTGAGGTAGCCCGCGCATACACGCAATGCATCTGCCCCATTGATGGCAGGCAAAATTCGGTGTCACTGGCACAAGCCGGGCGACGATTCCGGCCCGGCGCAAGCGCCGGGCGGGGCTTGCTGCCGCATGAAGTAAGGCCCCGAATGTCTGCCGCCGAAACACGCGCGAACCTCTCGCCGATCCGCTGGATCGCCAACCAGCCCTATCTGCTGCTCTCCATCACCGCGCTGTGCTGGGCCGGCAATGCGGTGGTCGGCAAGTTAGCTGCCGGCCACATCCCGCCGGTGACGCTGTCGTTCCTGCGCTGGTTTTTCGCCTTCCTGATCATCCTTTCGCTGTCGTGGAAACATGTCCTGCAGGACTGGAACGCGATCCGCGGCAAGCTCGGCATCATGATCCTGCTGTCGCTCACCGGCATCAGCGCCTTCAACACCATGCAATACTGGTCGCTGGAGCATACGCAGGCGATCAACACGCTCTTGCTGCAGCCGACCGCGCCGTTGTTCGTGGCGATGTGGTCGCTGGTGCTGTTCGGCACGCGGCTGACCGCGGCGCAGGCGCTCGGCATCCTGCTGTCGCTGGTCGGCGTGCTCGTCATCATGCTGCGCGGCGACCTCACGAGCCTGAAGGACATCGACTTCAACCGCGGCGATCTCATCTTCGTGGTGGCGCTGCTGATCTTCGGCTTCTATTCGGTGATGACGGTAAGACGTCCGGCGATCCACCCGCTCTCCTTTGTCGCCTTCACCTTCGGCTGCGGCGCCGCCTGCCTGATCCCGTTCTTCGTCTGGGAGCTGTATGCGCGCCCGGTGATGGAGCTGAACGGTCCGAACCTGCTGACGCTGTTCTACGTTGCGGTGTTTCCCTCGACGCTCGCCTATCTCTGCTTCAACCGCGGCGTGGCGTTGATCGGCGCCAACCGCGCCGCGCCCTTCTTCCATCTCGTGCCGGTGTTCGGCACTGTCATGTCGATCCTCTTCCTCGGCGAGCATCCGCAGCTGTTCCATTTCATCGGCTTTGCGCTGGTCCTGACCGGTGTGTTTGTGGCATCGCGAAAGCCGCCAGACGCCGCCAAGACCGCATGACTTGAGGCGGCAAATCCGCTATTTCTGGAGCAGTTTCACCAGGCAGGCCATGAAGTTCCGCTCCAAAAACCTGATGATCGGCACGATCGCGCTGGCGCTGATCGGCGCCTCGTTCGGCGGCGTGATCGGCTATCAGCGGTTTGCGCGGGTCAAGCAGCTCGTGCCCTTCCATGTGGTGTTCGAGGGCTCGGCCTCGGGCCTGCGTCACGGCTCCAGCGTCAATTTTGCGGGCGTGCGCGTCGGCGAGGTGCGCTCGCTGAAGCTCGATCATCCCCGCCGCGTCGTCGCGCTGGCGCTGATCGACCCCAACACGCCGCTGCGCGCCGATACGCAAGTGGGCCTCGAATTCCAGGGCCTCACCGGAATCGCCGCGATTTCGTTTACCGGCGGCACCATCGACGGTCCGCCGCCGCCGATCGATAGCGAGGGCTTTCCGACGCTCTCCGCCGACCGGGACGGGACGCTGAGCACGCAGGAAAAGATCCGCGTCGCGCTGCGCAATGTCGACAGGATCATTGTCGAGAACGAGAGCGCGGTAAAGGATACGCTGCTGGGCCTGGAGTCCTTCACCGCGACGCTTGCCGGTTCGAGCGACCGCATCACCAGCGTGATGGCAAGAGCGGAATCCGCTGTCGCCTCGGTCGACGACGGCTTCGGCAAGACCTACGATTTTCTGAAAAGCCTCGGCAGCGACAAATATGGCGGCGAGCTGCTGCCGACCATCATCTCGTTCCGCGAGCTGGTCGAAAGTTTCGACAAGAAATCCGGCGTGCTGATCGCAGATACCCGCAAGATGCTGGGCGACCTCAGCGCCTCCATCAACAAGTCGAATCCGCCTCCCCGCCGCTGACGCCTTCTCACAACGGAAAATAACAAAGTGCTCGACAAGACCGCTACGCTCACGCCTCCCTCGCCGACCATGACCCGCCCCGTCAGCGCGGTGCCGCGCCATTTGCAGCGCTATCTCTGCCTCGACGATTTCGAGCCGGCGGCGCGGCGGATCATGCCAAAATTTCTCTACGGCTATGTCTCCGGCGGCGCCGAGAACGACGCTGCGCTGCGCGACAACCGCAAGGCGCTCGACGAATACGGTTTTGTGCCGCGCATGCTCAACAATGTCTCCTCCCGCAACCAGACCACGACGTTGTTCGGCAGGAGCTACGCCTCGCCGTTCGGCATTCCGCCGATGGGCTCGTCCGCGCTGTGCGCCTATCGCGGCGACATCGTCTATGCGCGCGCCGCCGCCGCGCTCAACGTGCCGATGATCCTCAGCGCCGCGTCGCTGATCAAGCTGGAAGACGTCATCAAGGAAAATCCCGCCGCCTGGTACCAGGCTTATCTGGCCGGCGTGCCGGAGCGGATCGAGCCGCTGGTCGATCGCGTCGCCGCCGCCGGCTACGACACCTTCGTCGTCACCGCCGACGTGCCGGTGCCGCCGAACCGCGAGAACAACATCCGCAACGGCTTTCAGACCCCGATCAAGATCACGCCGCGCGTGGCGTGGGACACCATCACGCATCCGGATTGGCTGGTTAACGTCTTCGCGCGCACCGTCATCAATCACGGTATGCCGCATTTCGAGAACATGGATGCGGCGCAGGGCCCGCCGGTGCTGTCGAAAAACCTGATGCGCAATATCGGCGCGCGCGACCAGCTTGCCTGGAAGCATGTCGAGCTGATCCGCAAGCGCTGGAACGGCAAGCTTGTCGTGAAGGGCCTGATTTCGCCCGCCGACGCGAAGATCGCCCGCGAGAGCGGCGTCGACGGCGTCCTGGTCTCCAACCATGGCGGCCGGCAGCTTGACTACACCTTCGCCGGCCTGCGCACGCTGCCGGAGATCGCCTCGGAAGCGAAGGGCATGACCGTGATGGTCGATGGCGGCATCCGCCGCGGCACCGACGTGATCAAGGCCTTGGCGCTGGGGGCGCATTTCGTCTTTGTCGGGCGGCCGTTCTTGTATGCTGCCGTGGCGGGCGGGCAACCCGCCGTCGAACGCGCGATCACGCTGTTGCACGACGAGATCGACCGCGACCTCGCATTGATGGGTATCCGAAGCCTGGCCGAGATCACGCCGGACCTGGTGCGGAAGTTTTGATCGCACGGACTGTCGTCACCCGCGAAGGCGGGTGACCCAGTATTTCCAGAGACCTTAGCTGGAGCCGAGATACCGCGGCGTACTGGATCCCCCGCTTTCGCGGGGGATGACAAAAGATGGGTGTGGCCACGCCACCGCTTCTCACCGCAGCACCTCGATCTTCGCCGCCATGTCGGGCGCGCGGCTCACCCGGTAGACCGCGTTCGAGCATTTCAGCACCCAGACCGCATAATCCGGACGCGAGCGCTTCCTGTCGCGGGTCGCGCCTTGCGCCTTGTCACACGCAAAGCCCTGGGTCCGCACCTGGGCGGCGAGTTCGTCCTGCGGCTTCTCCGCGTGAGCTGCGACAGTGGAGAGAAGAACGGCAAAGGCTACGAATATCGGCACATTGCGTAAGCGCATGGCTGAGCCCCCTGTAACGATCGTAGGATGGGTTGAGCGTAGCGAAACCCATCGCCCTAGTCGACAGATGATGGGTTTCGCTTTGCTCAACCCATCCTGCGGTCTACTCATCACATCTTGAACTTGCTGTACGCTTCCCTGGTGCAGATGATCACATGCTCCTCGCAGCCGTTGCGGCGGTGCGGGTCGCAGCGCGTCTCGTAATCGGCCGAGGTCATCATGTCGATGAAGGCGGCCACATCGGGATAATGGACCAGCGCGAGATAGTCCCACTGGTTGCCTTCGGCCGCGCCGAGCGCCACGGCCTTGGCGTCGCCGGTCCACAACAGCGTGCCGCCGCGCGCCTTGATCATGGGCACGGTGAGCGCGCTGTAGCGCAAATAGGCGTCCCAGCCGGAGCCGTCGCCGTCGAGCGAACGCGCGCGAAAGCGCATCAGATTGACCATCACGATCGGGCCCTGATGGTCCAGATCACGCAGGCCCGCCACATTCAGCAAATTCACGCCCATGGCCGCTCCGTTGGGCCGCGCGGACGTCCGCGCCGGCCGCAAAGATTATGTCATATGCCGCCATTATCCTGAAACGTCGGGGCGGCCGTCCGTGCCGCGGAAAGCGCGGGGAGCGCCTCGATGATCACCGTTCCGGAGCTGGCGGCCGACGCGCTCGGCAAATTCCTCGGCACCTATATGCGGCGCCGGTTCGGCAGCCAGCATAGCCATCTCGTCGAAATGGTGCCGTCGATCGCGCGGATCGCCATCGAATGCATCGGCAACAGCGACGCGCTCTACCACAATGTCGAGCATACCATGCTGGTCACGCTGGCCGGGCATGACATCCTGCGCGGCCGCGCGCTGCACACCCACATGCCGCCGGAAGACTATGCGCACGCCATCATCGCCTGTCTCACCCACGACATTGGCTATGTCCGCGGCCTGTTCAAGGAGGACGACAAGGACGGTTTTCTCGTCGATCCCTCCGGCCGGAAGGTCGTCCTGCCGCGCGGCTCGTCCGATGCGGCGCTGATGCCGTATCATGTCGATCGCTCGAAAATGTTCGTAATGGAGCGGATCGAAGGCGTCGCGGGCCTCGACAAGCGCCGCATCGCCCGCGCGGTCGAGGGCACGCGTTTTCCCTCGAGTTTTCCCAGCGAGAACGAGGAGACCGATGAGGAGGCGGCGCTGCTGCGCGCCGCCGACCTGATCGGGCAACTCGGCGATCCCCACTACATCCGCAAGGCCAACGCGCTCTACCACGAGTTCGAGGAGGCCGGCCTGAACCGCCAGCTCGGCTATTCGTCGCCGGCCGACCTCGTCAATCTCTATCCGCAGTTCTACTGGAACAGCGTCGCGCCGCATGTGCAGACCGCGATCCGCTATCTCAACGTCACCTCCAGCGGCCGGCAGTGGATCGCCAACCTCTACAGCAATGTGTTCCGCGCCGAGCGTGACATCTCGCTGTCGGGACCGCAGAAATAGCCGCTGCATGGCACCTACCCGCTGCGGCGCCTTGTCGGCGTGACGCTTTCAGGCAAGCTGCGCCTGCTTCCGAACACCGGCCCACATTGCACGCACCATCGCAACCGCCATCCGCCAATCTCTTGAGCTGGTTCAACAACCAGCCCTATCTGCTGCTCAGCCTGACCTCGCTGTTCTGGGCGGGTAACATCGTGCTGGCCCGCTTCGTCGCCGGCCACGTGCCGCCGATGACGCTGTCCTGCGTGCGCTGGATCGGCGCATTTCTGATGCTGCTGCCGTTTGCGTGGCCGCATCTCAAAGCCGACTGGCCGGCGCTGCGGGCAAAGCTGCCGCTGATGCTGGTGCTGTCGGCGACCGGCTTTGCCTTCAACAACGCGATCTCCTACTGGGCGCTGCAATACACCGAGGCGCTCAATGCGCTGTTGATCCAGTCGTCCGGCCCGCTGTTCGTGGCGCTGTGGTCGCTGGTACTGTTCGGCGTGCGGCTGACGCTGGCGCAATTTTTCGGGATCATCCTGTCGCTGACCGGCGTGCTCGTCATTATCCTGCGCGGCGATTTTTCGGCCCTTGCCTCGATCCATTTCAACCGCGGCGACCTGATGTTCGGCGGCGCGGTGCTCAGCTTCGGCCTCTATTCAGCGCTGATGCCGCATCGCCCCAGGACGCACGCGCTCTCGCTGATCTCCTTCACCATCGGCTGTGGCGCCGTGCTGCTGCTGCCGTTCTCGATCTGGGAGTTTTTGAGCGGTGTCAGGCTGCAGCCCGACGCACTCACCGCGGCGACGATGCTTTATGTGATGATTTTTCCGTCCACGCTGGCCTATCTCTTCTTCAACCGCGGCATCGCGCTGATCGGCCCCAACCGGTCGGCGCCGTTCCTGCATCTGGTGCCGGTGTTCGGCTCGGCGATGGCGATCCTGCTGCTCGGCGAGCGGCTGCGGCTGTTTCACCTCACAGGCTACGCGCTGGTGCTGGCCGGCATCGTGATCGCGTCGCGGCGGGGCTCGGCGCGGGCCTAAAGAACGGCGCTGCGGCGGACCGCCCGACAGGCTTCCGCTTCGCGCGGGGAACGGCTAGTTTGCCCGGCAATCGCTCAAGAAACGCCCTCGGGAGACGCCTGATATGACAGCATTTTTTAGCTATTTTTCACGTGTTGTGGCCGCTGCGCCCATTGCCATTGCGCTCGCTGCCGCCGCCTCGGCGCAAGCGCCCTATCCGAACCGCAACATCACGCTGGTGCTGCCGTTCGCGGCCGGCAGCGGCACCGACACCACGACGCGCATCATCTCCAAAGAGCTCGGCACTGCCCTCGGCGTCGGCATGGTGATCGACAACAAGGCGGGCGCCAACGGCTCGATCGCGGCGACCTACGTCGCCCGCTCCGCGCCCGACGGCTACACGCTGTTCGTGACGACGAACACCACGCATTCGGCCAATCCCTATCTGCTCAAGACCCTGAACTACGACCCCATGAAGGATTTCACGCCGATCGCGCGCACCGGCGACCTGCCCTTCATGCTGGTGATCCATCCGGACATCCCGGCCAAATCGGTCGCCGAGCTGATCGCGCTCGCCAAGAAGGAGCCGGGCAAATACTCGTACGCCAGCGGCTCGTCGTCGGCGATCGTCTCCGGCGCGACCTTTGCGCGGCTGGCCGGCCTCGACCTGCTGCACGTGCCCTACAAGAGCTCGCCGCCGGCGCTGACCGACCTGATGGCCGGCCGTACCTCCATGATGTTCATCGACGTGCTGACCGGGCTGCCCCACGTCAAGGCGGGGAGCTTAAGAGCGCTCGCGGTCACCACCAAGCAGAAGTCGGCCCTGCTGCCGGAATTGCCGACCATGGACGAGACCGTGAAGGGCTTTGATATCACCTCCTGGCAAGGCTATTTCGGCCCGGCCGGCCTGCCAAAGGAGATGGTGACAAAGCTGAACGCGGAGATCCGCAAGATCGTCGAGCGCCCCGAAATCAAGGCCCAGCTCGCCGAGCGCGGCATGGAGGCGTTCTCGAGCACGCCGGAAGAGTTTGAGAAGTTTCTGAAGGATCAACTCGTGCTGTGGGAGAAGCTGATCACCGACGCCGGGATCGAGAAGCAGTAGAAGCTGCGGGGCCGTGGGGTGGAAAAGGCGCGCATGCGCCGTGCCCACCTTCAACAACACGCTCGCGAAGGTGGGCACGCTTCGCTTTGCCCACCCTACGGCCTTCTGATCGCAGACGCCGGGGATCGAGAAGCAGAAGTTGTCCTCGTCATTGCGAGGAGCGAAGCGAAGCAATCCAGCTTTGCCGCAGCAAGGAAAGCTGGATTGCTTCGTCGCTTCGCTCCTCGCAATGACGGGATAGGCACCTATCAAAACTAAAATGCCCGGCTGCGAGGCCGGGCATTCGCGTCTGTGGTGCCGCGAAAACCTTACGCCGCGCGCACCTTGGCGAGGAACTGGTCCACCGCATTGCGCAGCATGCCGGACTGGTTGTCGAGCTCCTTGGCATTGCCGAGCACGTCGGAGGCCGCCTTGCCGGTGGCTGCCGCCGCCGTGGTGACGCTGCCGATATTGGCGTTGATCTCGCTCGAGCCGGCCGCCACCTGCTGGATGTTGCGCGCGATCTCGCGCGTCGCATCGCCCTGCTGGTCGATCGAGGTCGAGATCGAGGAGGTGATCTCGCTCATCTGCGCAATGGTCTGGCTGATGCCGCCGATCGAGGCCACCGCCTCGCTGGTGGAGGCCTGCATCGCCGCGACCTGCGCGGAAATCTCTTCCGTCGCCTTCGCGGTCTGGTTGGCCAACGCCTTCACTTCGGAAGCGACCACCGCAAAGCCGCGGCCGGACTCGCCGGCGCGCGCCGCCTCGATGGTGGCGTTGAGCGCGAGCAGATTGGTTTGCGCGGCGATCGAGTGGATCAGCTTCACCACCTCGCCGATCTTCTCGGCGCCGGTGGAGAGCGCCTGCACGATGCCGTTGGTGCGCTGGGCGTCCTGCACCGCCTGGCTGGCGATCTCGCTGGAGCGGGCGACCTGACGGGAAATTTCCGCAACCGAGCTCGACAGCTCTTCAGCGGCGGATGCGACCGTGCCGACATTGTTGGAGGCGCTTTCGGAGGCCGCGCTCACCATGGCGGCGCGGGCGCTGGCGTCGCTGGCGGTCGCCGTCATCGATTGCGCGGTGCCCTGCATGCCGGTCGCAGCCGAAGAGACCGAGCGGACAATGCCGCTGACCGAGCGCTCGAAATCATTGGCGAGGCTTTCCATCGCCGCGCGGCGTTCGGCCGCCACGCGCTTCTGGTTCTGGGCCTCGGCCTGCTCCAGCCCGCGGATGCGGACTGCATTGTCCTTGAAGATCTGCACGGTCGCCGCCATCGCGCCGATCTCGTCGCCGCGGCCGATGCCGGGGATGTCGCCGTCCAGCTTGCCTTCGGCCAGCGCCTGCATGCGCGCGCCGAGCTCGCCGAGCGGCTTCGAGATGCTGCGGCCGATCATCCAGGCGATGCTGCCGGCGATGATGGCGATGCCGAGCACGGCGAGCCCCAGGAGCCAGGCGATCGGCGCCATCTTGGCGTCGAGGTCGTCGAGATAGGCGCCGGTGCCGACATACATGTCGAGGCCGGGCGCCGCCACCGCATAGCCGAGCTTGCGGATCGGCTTCTCCGTGCCGGGCTTCATGTACTCGTAGTAGAGCAGGATTTCGCCGTTCTTCTTGACGCCGTCCATCAGCTCCTGCGAGAGTTTGCGGCCGTTGGTGACGACGTCCATGCGGTTCTGGCCGATCTGCGCCGGATTGGGCGCCATCACCGTGATGCCCTCATAGGTGGTGCCGAACAGATAGCCGTTGCCGTTGTCATAGGTCAGCGAGTTGCCGCGCTTGCCGAACTCGGCGCGCGCCTGCTCCTTGGTCATTTCGCCGGCATCGATCTGCTTCTTGAAACCAGCCGCCATGTTCTTCGCCATCTCGACGATCGACTTGGTCTGCTCGATGCGCGCATTGAGCATTTCGCGCTGCATCAGGTAGCCGGCCAGAGCGCCCGCCACGCAGAGGCCGAGGAGAGCCATCCCCACCAGGATCCCGAGCTTGGGGGTGATCTTCAAATTGGACAGTTTCACGGGGCAGTCTCCGGAAAATATACGGCGGGAGAAGCGGTTGGCGGATTGATTCGCGGCACATTACTGTGAGACCCTTTAGCGGTTTCTTACGAAGGTTCCCCGTAGAAGTCCGGACGCGAAAAAGAGGTTGTCCGCCGATCCGGCAACCGCAAATTGCAGGAAGCACGCGGCTGGACGACGGCCGCGGTCACAAGCAACACCGACGAGTCAAATCGGGAGCAAGGATATGCCGAAATACAGGGTGGTGACGCCGAAGGGCGCGAGTTTCACGGTCGCCGGCGGCGGCTACGACTATGAGCGGGAGGCGCTCGACCCGATCGGGGCCGAGATCGTCGAGGCGCCGGCCAACGAAGCCGAATTCATTGCCGCCGCCAAGAATGCCGACGCGATCTATGCCAAGGGCATGCCGATATCAAAGGCGATCATCGACGCGCTGGAGAGCTGCAAGGTGATCACGCTCGGAAGCGTCGGCGTCGACAGCGTCGACGTCAAGGCCGCCACCGCCCGTGGCATCCCTGTCACCAACGTGCCGGACACCTTCATCGAGGAGGTCGCCGATCATGCCATGGCGCTCTTGCTCGGCGGCTTCCGCCGCCTGGTCGAGCAGGACAAGATGGTGCGCGAAGGCCGCTGGTCCGAGGGCCGGCCGGCGCTGCTGAAAATCCCGCGGCTGATGGGCCAGACGCTCGGCTTCATCTCGTTCGGCCGCGTCGCCCGCGCCGTGGCCAAGCGCGCCGCGCCGTTTGGCCTGAAGATGATGGCGTTCGACCCGTTCATCCAGGAAACGCTGATGTACGATCACGGCGTGATGCCGGCGACGCTGTCCGAGGTGCTGTCGCAGTCCGACTTCATCTCCATGCACGCGCCGGCCCGCCCCGAAGTGCATCACATGCTCGGCGAGAAACACTTTCGGCAGATGAAGAAGACCGCCACCTTCATCAACACCGGCCGCGGCGCCACCGTGGACGAAGTGGCGCTGATCAAGGCGCTACAGGAAGGCTGGATCGCGCATGCCGCGCTCGACGTGCTGGAGAAGGAGCCGCCCTCGCACAACAACCCGATGCTGCGGATGGAGAACGTCACGCTCACGGCGCATGTCGCCTCCGCCTCGGCGCGTTTCGACGAGGCGCGCAAGCGCCGCGTGGGCTACGAATTGTCGCTGGTCCTGCAAGGCATGTGGCCGGTGAGCTGCGTCAATCCGTCGGTGCTGCAAAACACCTCGCTGCGCCGCTGGCAGCCCGTCAGCATGGATCGCGGTCCGAACAGCTAAGCAGCGCTAGCGAATGTAGAACGCGACAGGCGCGCCAAAACTCATCGAGGCTTGCTTGACGTCAGGCGGAAACGCCGGGAACGGCTGGGCGCGACGAACCATCGCCACCGTCTCGGCATCGAGCGCGGCATGTCCCGAAGATCCGCCGAGGCTCACGGACATCACGCTGCCGCTGCGGCTGAGCGTGAAACTGACCCGCGCCGTGCCCTGCTGGCCCGCGGCTTTCGCGGCCGGCGGATATTGCTTGAAGCGCTGCAGATGCGCGGCGACCATCTGCTTGTAGGAGGCGACCGCCGCGGCGGATGCGCCAGAACTGACGGCGGATGCGGGTTGCGCCTCGCGCTGGGCCCGTGGCGAGGCCGTGGTGCGCGGCGCGGGCGTCGCCTCGGTCGGCTTCTTCGCATCGGCGCGCACGACCTTTGGCTTGACCGGGGCGGGCTTCCGCTCCGGGGTGACCTTCGCCGGCTCGGGTTTTTGCGGCGTCATCCGCTTCTGCTCGGGCGGCGCCACGACTTCCGCCTTGTCCTGCAGCGGGGCCGGCGGAATTGGCTCCTCGACGACCTCTGGCCTGGCGACCTCCGGCGGCGAGGCGTCGGCCTGCTGCATGACCGGGCCCGGTGCGAGATCGAGCGGCGTCGGCTGCGGAGCCGACGTCACCGGCGCCATGTCCACCATGATCGCGGGCAGGCTGATGCCGGGTGGCGGCGGCCGATACCAGAAGGCTGCGATCAGCGCGACCACCGCGACATGCAGGGCCGCGATCGCCAGCGCCGAAGAGCTCCAGCGCCGCGCCAGCGCGTCGTCCGCCTCATGCAGCGCATATGCATTCATGGCTCAGCTTCGTCCGTCGAGGCCGACGAGCGCGACCTTGAGATAGCCGGCATTGCGCAGGAGGTTCATCACCTCCATCAGATCGCCGTAGCTTACCGCCTTGTCGGCGCGCAGATAGATGCGCTCGTCTTTGTTGCCCTTGCTGGCGGCGTCGAGCGTCGATGTGAGGGCGTCGCGGGCGATGATGTCCTCGCCGACGGCGACCGAAAGATCCGGCTTCACCGTGACGAACACCGGTTGGTCCGGCCGCGGCCGCGGCTCGGCGGTGCTGGCGGGCAGATCGACGCCGAGATCGACGGTGGCGAGCGGCGCCGCCACCATGAAGATGATCAGCAGCACCAGCATCACGTCGATGAACGGTGTGACGTTGATCTCGTGCACCTCGGCGAGGTCATCTGCGGCCGCTCGCCTGCCGAGCCCCGTATTGCCAAGTCTTGCATTGCCAAGTCTTGCGCCCATCGCCTACTCCGCCGCCCGCGCCAGCGCGAAGGCGCCGGCGTCGCGCTGGCGGCTGACCAGCAACAGCACCTGTGCCGAGGCGTCGGTGAGCAGCGCCCGATAGGCCGCAATCGAACGCGCGAGGTGATTGTAGATCACGACGGCGGGGATCGCCGCGACGAGGCCGAGCGCGGTCGCCAGCAGCGCCTCCGCGATGCCGGGCGCGACCACGGCAAGGTTCGTGGTGTGCGCCTCGGAGATGCCGATGAAGGAATTCATGATGCCCCACACCGTGCCGAACAGGCCGACGAACGGCGCGATGGCGCCGATAGTGGCCAGCACGCCGGTGCCGCGCGCGATCTGCTGCGACATCGCGGCTTCTACCCGCTCCAGCCGCAGCGCAATGCGCTCCTTGAGGCCGTCGTCGACGATGCCGCGGGAGAGACTGCTTTCGCGCGCCGCGGACTGGATGATCTGGGCGACGGCATCGCGCGCGCCATGGCTGGCCTGCTCGACTTCGGCCAGCGTCGTGTCGCCCTCGAGCAGGCCGAGGCGGCGCCTTGCCAGCCTGGCCTGGCGGCGCAGCTCGATGGTCTTGGCAAGCCACACCGTCCAGGTGAGAAGCGAGGCGAAGGCGAGCCCAATCATCACCGCCTTCACGACGACGTCTGCGCCCATGAACATGCCCCAGGGCGACAGGTTGCGCGGCAGCAGCGCGTTGTCGGCGGCGAGCGCCGCCGCCGGCAACTGCGCCGCTGCGCCAATGGCCCCCGCCATCCAACGAAGCATTGTGGGTCGCATGATCGCCTCCCGAACCGCAGAAGTACTACGCAGCCGGCGCGATGCGGCCAGCCAGCGCCTTGAAGCGGGCGAGCTGGTCGGCGCGCAGCGCGCGCGTCTCGTCGCGGCCCACGAACACCTTGAACATGATGCCGCCGTCGACATTGAGGAAGGCGACGAAGGCCGATGGCTTGCCCATGAACGGCCGTTCGACAAAGGCGATGCCGCCGCAGCGTTGATGGCGGAGATGACCGTGCAGGCCCTTCGGCTGCATCAGGTTGAAATAGCCGCGGCCGATCTCGCCCAGTGGGATCGCACCGGTGAATTCGAAGATCGCATCGTCGGTGTGGACGATCAGCGTCACCTCGCCCCACCCGGCGATGTCCTGCATGGCGGCGGCGAACTCGCTGCCGGCCCCGACGCGAAACATCTCCGGCGGCAATGCCTCGATCACCGCGCGCGGCGTGACCTTGCGCTGCCGCGCCACGTCCTCGATCACGGCGCCGGGATTCTCCAACATGTGCGCCTTGAGTTCGGCAAGCTCCGTGCTCAGCATGTCTAGCTCTCCTTACGCCGCAGCGGCCTTGCGCTCGGTCTGGATCACCTCAAAACCTTCGAACTTGGGATGGCCGAGATAGAGGCTCTCGCCGGTCTTGTTGTCGGCGCGGGCGTGCGCGCGGCGAAACTCCTCGGACCTGGTCCACGCCTCGAACGCGGCCTTGTCGGCCCAGATCGTGTGCGAGGAATACAGTTGGTGGTCGTCGGCCACGGGGCCGCGCAGCAGGTGAAACTCGATGAATCCAGCCATGTTGCCGAGATAGGATTCGCGCGTGGCCCAGAGGGTTTCGAACGCCTGCTCGGCGCCCTTCTTCACCTGGAACCGGTTCATCGCGATAAACATGCAAACTCTCCTTGTTGTATTCGTGCTGTTCTTGGAACACGCCAAAGCCGCGCTGGAGCATCAGCGCGGCCCGGCAGCAACCTGGTTGAAACGTCTCGCCTCGATTTACGCTCCACCAAAGTGAATCTTCAGGCCGGCCTTGTAGACCCTGCCCGGTCCGGGACTCGACCATAGCACGTCGTTCTGCGTGGTGCCGTCGGTCGAGCTGCCGGGGATCGCATAGGGCCGGTAGTACTGGTTGAGCAGGTTGTCGATCGAGGCCGTGAAGACGATGTCCTTGGTCGCGGCCCAGGTCAGATAGAGGTTGACCAGCTCGTAGGACGTCGCCGGCAGATATCCCGCCGGGATGTCGGTATTGCCCGAAAACGACGACCATTGCGCGGCCAGGATCAGGCGGCGGTCGAGCACGCGCACGCCGGCCGTCGTCGTCACCTTGCGCGGAATGATGGTCGCAAGCCCGACCCCGGTCTGCACGTTCTTGCCGCGCATGACGTGGCCGGAGACGCCGAAATACCACAAGCCCGCGTCGTACATGGTTTCCCACTCGACGCCTTCGATCTGCGCATGCGCGATATTCTGGTACTGGATGAACTTGTTGAACGAACCGAACGGCGGTATCGGCGTCAGGCCGAAGGGCACGAGATCGATATAGTCCTGCACGTCGTTGCGGAACACGTTGAACTTGCCGCGGAACGAGTCGGTGGCGACGAAGATGTTGTCGTATTTCAGATTGAGGCCGGCTTCCTTGTTCTTGCCGACCTCCGGCCGCAGCAGCGGGTTGGGCAGGAAACAGAACAGGCCGGAGGTGCCGTCAGGGCAGACAAACAGCGCCGGACCGCCGCCGGTGGCATGCGCGCCGGAAATCAGCGTCTCGGTGATCGACGGGGCACGGTAGCCTTCGGCGTAGCTGACATAGGGCGTGAAGCCCGCCACCGGCGTCACGCCGACGGTGATCTTCGGCGAGAAGCGGTCGCCGCCGGTCGAGACCTTGGCCGAGTCGAGATCGTAGCGGTCATAGCGGATGGCGCTGACCACCTCGAGCCAGGTCGAAAAATTGTTCTTCAACTGCACGAAGCCGCCCGACACGGTGCGCTCGCCGCCCGGCGTCGTGATGTTGGAATTGCCGCGGGTGTCGAACGTGCTGACCTTGTCGTTGAACACGTCGAAGCCGTAGGTCAGCGCGTTGCGCCAGTCGCCGAAATCAAAGCGCGTGGTGTTGTTGACGTCGGTGCCGATGGTGTCGAGCAGATAGCCGCGGCGATCGCCGACGCAGCCCGAGATGTTGTTGCCGGGATTGCCGAGCGAGCAGACGCCGCCGCCGGTGGTGATGCGGTTGTTGTAGGTCTTGACCTGCTCCTGGTCGGTGCGGTTGCCGTAGACCGTGGCGTTGATGTCCCAAAGGTAGTCGTCGGGCTTTGAGTACTTCCAGGTGATGGTGCCGGTGTAGTTCTGGACATCGGAAGCATAGACCGAGGAGCCGGCGATGGCGGCGGGCGGCGCCGCGGTCGTGGTGGCGCCGCGGTTGAACTGGCCGATATTGTACTTGTAGTCCTGGAAGATGCCGCCGAACTTGATCTCATGGCCCACTTCGGGACGCACGGTCAGCTTGAACAGGCCGCCGGCGAGCTCGTTGCCGGTATTGCCGATCTCGGTGCCGGCGCCGTCCTTGTAGTTGCTCTGCGAGCGGTAGACGGCGCCGCCGAACACGTCGACATCGGGATTGACGCGCACGCCGCCGAACACCGAGCCGAGCCAGCGGTCCTTGTTGGTGCCGTAGGAGCCGGTGGTATCGACCCCCCAGGTCTCGCCGGGGCGCAGCACATCCTGGATGTCCTTGGTGCGGAACGACACCACGCCGCCGATAGCGCCGGAGCCGTAGATGTTCGCAGTCGGACCGCGCACCACGTCGACGCCGCCGACCAGCTCCGGATCGAGGAAGAACGATCCGTTGGCGTTGTGGCCGGTGCGCTGATAGTTCTGGCGCGCGCCGTCGACGACCACGGCGACGCGGCCGAAATCCTGCAGGCCGCGGATGTTGATCACGGTCGAGGGATCGTCGCCGCGCTCCTGGAAGGTGACGCCGGGGATGTTGTAGAAAATGTCGGACAGCCGCTTCGGCTGCAGGCCCTGGATCTGCTCCAGCGTCACCACGCTGACCGGCGCCAGCGCGTCGATCGCCTTCTCCTCGGTCTTCGACGCCGCAACGGTGATGGTGTCGAGCGACTGCACGGCCGTGGTGCCGGCCTGCGCGTTGGCGTTCATCGCGGCCGCGGAAGGCGCCTGCTGCTGCGGTTGCGCCGGCTTGCGCTTCGCCTGCTTCGGCTTGTTCGGCTCGGCCGCGCGAGCGGCGTCGGTGTTCGCCGTCTGCGTCATCGCCGACGTCGAAAACATCACGACCAATGAAACTGCCGACGCGCCTAAAAACAAGGCGTGCGAATGCCTAGCCCCGAAAGCCATGTGCCCCAACCTGATACTGTGCTTCTTGGGTTCGGCTGGCGGGCGCTGCAATCGCGTGCAGCAGCTTGCTGGCTACCAATCATGTCACGATGCGAGCCACCCGCTCGCACCCTGCTCGTCTTGGTTACGTCGCAGTGCGGGAACCGTCAATTGCCGCACCGGGCACTTTATATCGATTGTAAATTGCAGCGGTTGGATTGCGCGCTGATCGAACTATACAAAATGCGACCATGAGAACCTTGGACGCAGCAAACAGCGATGGCTATGACCGCCGGACATGACGACGGAGGCTCGGCGAAGCCAGCCGATAATGCTGCTGCTGCAACACGTTCCATTGCGATCAGCGGCAACCGCATCGAAAGCCGTGAGCTGTTCGCGGCGGATCGCGAGATCATCATCGCGCATGGCGACGACAGCTATCGCCTGCGGCTGACTTCGCAGAATAAGCTGATCCTGACCAAGTGACGTCATCAATGACAATTTGTCGCACGCTCGTGCCGCTGCTGATCGCCTGTGCAATGGCCTGCGGTGCTGCGCGCGCCGCTGAGATCACCGTGCACGATGCGCGCGAGCGCGACGTCCGCATCGAGAATCCGATGCGGATCGTCTCGATCGGCGGCGCGATCACCGAAATCCTCTACGCGCTCGGCTTTGAGGATCGCCTCGCCGGTGTCGACTCCACCAGCCTCTATCCGCAGGCCGCACTGCGCGACAAGCCGAATGTCGGCTACATGCGCCAGCTCTCCGCCGAGGGCGTGCTGGGCCTGAATCCGTCGCTGGTGCTGGCGATGCAGGGATCGGGGCCAAAGGAAACCATCGAGATCCTCGATGCGGCGAAGGTGCCGCTGGTGATGGTGCCGGAGACGTTCTCCGAGCAGGGGCTGCTCGACAAGATCGCGCTGGTCGGTCGCGCCATGGATGCAGGCCCGCGCGCCGAATGCCTGAGCAAGGCGGTCGCCGGCGACCTCGCGCAATTGCGCGAGTTGCGCGGCAAGGTGACAAAGCCGGTGCGGGTGATGTTCGTGATGTCGCTGTTGAACGGCCGTGCCATGGCTGCCGGACGAAACACCGCCGCGAACGAAATCATCCTGCTGGCCGGCGCCGTCAACGCCATCGATGGTTATGACGGTTACAAGCCCATCAATGACGAGGCGATCATTGCCGCCAGGCCCGACGTCGTGCTGTCGATCGCGCGCGGCAAGGATACGGTCGCGGCCGATGCGGTGTTTGCCCATCCGGCGTTCGCGCTGACGCCGGCCGCGAACAGCAAGGCCTTCATCTCGATGGAAGGCCTCTATCTGCTCGGCTTCGGGCCGCGCACCGCGGCAGCCGCGCGCGATCTGTCGCTAAAGCTCTATCCGGCACTGGCGCCGCAGGCGGAAAAATTCACGCCGGCCGCGCTGTCGGCCGATTGCCGGAAATGAGCATCGCCACCGAAGGTGCGGCGCGCCCTGCCCGCTCGATGCGGCCGGCGGCGCTGTTCGTCATCACCGGCCTGCTGGTCGTGCTCGCGCTTGCCGCCACAGTCGCACTGACGGTGGGCGCGGCCGGAATCCCGTTTGCCCGCCTGCCGGCGGCGCTCGCTATTTCGAGCGACCTTTCCCATCCCTTGACCTCGCGCGACCAGCTCGTGCTGTGGTCGATCCGCATTCCCCGCATCGCGGCGGCGGCGATGGTCGGCGGCCTGCTCGCTACATCAGGCGCGATCATGCAGGGTCTGTTCCGCAATCCCCTCGCCGATCCCGCCCTGGTCGGCGTCTCCTCCGGCGGCGCGTTTGCGGCTGCAGCTGCGATCGTCTTCACCGACAGCCGGCTCGGCGAAGGTGTCCGCTTCCTGCAGAACGAGCTGTTGCCGCTCGCGGCATTTGTCGGCTCGTTGGCGACGACGATCGTTCTCTACAGCATCGCCAGCCGCGGCGGGCGGACGTCGATTGCGATCTTCCTGCTGGCGGGGCTTGCGATCGCCGCGATCGCCAACGCGGGCATTGGGCTGCTGGTATTCGTCGCCGACGACCGCCAGCTGCGCGACATCACCTTCTGGCTGCTCGGCTCGCTGAGCGGCGCGACCTGGCCGAAGGCGGCGACGCTGGCGCCCGTGCTGGCGCTGGCGCTCGCCGCATGTCTCTTCATCGCGCGCGGGCTCGACGTGCTGGTGCTGGGCGAGGCCGAAGCGTTTCACAGCGGCGTCGATGTCGAGCGGCTCAAGCGGATTTCCATCGTGCTGGTGTCGGCGATGACCGGCGTTGCGGTCTCGGTCTGCGGCGTGGTCGGATTTGTCGGCATCGTGGTGCCGCATCTGTTGCGGCTTGCGATCGGCCCGGCCCACCGGCTGCTGCTGCCGGCTTCCGCGCTGCTCGGCGCCATCCTGATGACCGGCGCGGACACGCTGGCGCGCACCGTCGTGGCGCCCGCGGAAATGCCGATCGGCATTTTGACCGCCGCAGTCGGCGCGCCGTTCTTCCTCGCCATCCTGTTGCGGCAACGCGGGCTGACCGGGTCATGAGCGCGATCCTCAGCGCACAGGCGGTCTCGATGACGATCGGCGGGGCAAAGTTGGTCGATGGCGTCGATCTGGAGATATCCGGCGGCGAGATGGTCGCGATTGTCGGCCCCAACGGCGCCGGCAAGTCGACGCTGCTGCGCATGCTTTCGGGCGATTTGCGTCCGACCGGCGGCAGCGTTGAGCTGGCGGCACGCGACATCGGCACATATTCGCCGCGCGAGCTGGCGCTGCGCCGCGCGATGCTGTCGCAGCATGTCCATGTCACCTTCCCCTTTACGGTCGAGGAGATCGTGGAGATGGGGACCGGCGGCCGCAGCCGCGCCGCCGCGCGTCCGCTGGTCGATGCAGCATTGCATGAGGTCGGGCTCGACCGTTTCCGCGGCCGGCAATTGCCGACGCTGTCCGGCGGCGAGCAGCAGCGCGCGCATTTCGCCCGCGTGCTGGTGCAGCTTGGCTGCGGCGAGGCATTGCACGGTCCCGGCCTGCTGCTGCTGGACGAGCCGACCTCGAGCCTTGATCTCAGGCACCAGATCGATCTCGTGGAAAGCGCGCGCCGCCGCGCGCAAGCCGGCACCGCCGTGGTCGCCATCCTGCACGACCTCAACCTCGCCATGCGCTTTGCCGACCGCCTCGTGCTGCTGCACCGCGGCCGGCTTGCCGCCATCGGCGACCGCCGCAGCATCATCACTGCCGAACGCATCCGCGAGCTGTTCGAGGTTGATGTCGCGATCCGCCATACCGATGATGGCGTGCCCTATTTGCTGCCGCAGACCATGCAGCCCGCGGCCGCCGCGCGATAGGCGGCGTAAGGCCGCAAGCGCCGTCCACCGCTGTCACGGCGGCGTCATCAATCCGTCAGCGCTCCGTCACGCCTGTTCCTGACAACACCGCGCATCGTCATCCACAGGAGAGAAGCCATGCGCGTGTCACTGCTCACTTCGGTCGCGTCCGTCTTGCTGCTCACGGGAGCCGCGTTCGCGCAAGGCGAAGGCGAATTCCCGGCGACGCTGACGGGCCATGCCGTGCTGCCGGCCGAAAGTCTTATCGACGCGCCGGCCGATGCGCCCGCGGACCTCAAGAATCCCGGCAAGTACACCACCGGCAAGCGCGTCGACGCCGTCGGCAGCGTGATGGGCAAATCCTATGAGCGGCCGACCGGCGTGTCGCTGCCGTTCAAGGGCCAGCCGCTGCAGGGCCATTCCGGCATCAAGTCGATCGGCAATGGCGAGTTCTGGGTGATCACCGACAACGGCATGGGCTCGCGCTACAACTCGCCGGACTCCATGCTGTACCTCAACCGCTACAAGATCGACTGGACGAGCGGCAAGGTCGAGCGGCAGGAGACCGTGTTCCTGCACGACCCCGACCGCAAGGTGCCGTTCCGCATCGTGCATGAAGACAGCGCCAAGCGCTATCTCACCGGGGCCGATTTCGACACCGAGGGATTCCAGATCGTCGGCGACAATTTCTGGATCGGCGACGAGCTCGGCCCCTACATCCTGAAAACGGACAAGACCGGCAAGGTGCTCTCGGTGTTCGAGACCATGGCCGATGGCAAGCCGGTGCGATCGCCGGACCACTGGGCCGTGCAGTCGCCCGGCGCACCCGGCGCGACGTACATCAACGTCAACCTGCGCCGCTCCAAGGGCTATGAAGGCTTTGCCGGCTCGAAGGACGGCAAGTTCCTCTATGGCCTGCTCGAAGGCCCGCTGTGGGATGCCGAGAAGAAGGATTTTGAGAAGATCGACGGCAAGGAGGCTTCCCGCATCCTCGAGTTCGACGTCGCCGCGGAAAAGTTCACCGGCCGCTACTGGCAATATGTGTTCGAGCAGAACGGCAACGCCATCGGCGACTTCAACATGATCGATGCGACGAACGGCCTGATCATCGAGCGCGACAATGGCGAGGGCACCGCCGACAAGGCCTGCCCGCAAGGCGCCCGCGGCGAGAACTGCTTTCCCGATCTCGCCAAGTTCAAGCGCATCTACAAGGTCGAGCTGTCCGACGCCAATGTCGGAAAACCCGTGCGCAAGATCGGCTATATCGATTTGATGAAGATCAAGGATCCCGACAAGAAGGCAAGGAAGCCGCTCAATGACGGCGTGCTCACCTTCCCCTTCTTCACCATCGAGAATGTCGACCGCGTCGACGAGACGCACATCATCGTCGGCAACGACAACAATTTGCCGTTCTCCTCCAGCCGCGACCCGAACAAGGCCGACGACAACGAGTTCGTGCTGCTGGAAGTGGCGGAGTTCTTGAAGGCGAAGTGAGGTGTCTCTCCTCCCCCTCTCCCCGCCCTTCGCGGGGAGAGGGTTGGGGTGAGGGGCTGCTTCCGCATCATCGGTGACAGACGGACTCGTGGAGAGTCCCCCTCACCCGGATCGCGGCGCCGACAATGCCACACAAAAAAGCAGCGCGGCCCAAGCCGCGCTGCTCATCGTCTCGCTTCGCTCGCAAGACTTACTGATAGATCTCGAACAGGCCGGCGCCGCCCTGGCCGCCGCCGATGCACATCGTGACGACGCCCCACTTGGCCTTGCGGCGGCGGCCTTCCTGCAGCAGGTGGCCGGTGAGACGCGCGCCGGTCATGCCGAAGGGATGGCCGATCGCGATCGAGCCGCCATTGACGTTGTACTTCTCGGGATCGATACCGAGCTGGTCGCGCGAATAGAGGCACTGGCTGGCGAAGGCCTCGTTGAGCTCCCAGAGATCGATGTCGTCGATCTTCAGGCCGGTGCGCTTGAGCAGCTTCGGCACGGCGTAGATCGGGCCGATGCCCATCTCGTCGGGCTCGCAGCCGGCCGAGGCCCAGGCCACGAAGCGGCCCATCGGGTTGAGGCCGCGCTTCTCGGCGTCCTTGGCTTCCATCAGCACCACCGCGGCGGCGCCGTCGGAGAGCTGGCTGGCATTGCCGGCGGTGATGTACTTGCCCGGACCCTTGACCGGCTCGAGTTTCGCCAGACCTTCCAGCGTGGTGTCGGGACGGTTGCACTCGTCGCGGTCGACGACGTAGTCGACGATGCTCTCGGCCTTGGTCGCCTTGTCGACCACCTTCATCTTGGTCTTCATCGGGACGATTTCGTCCTTGAACTTGTTGGCCTGCTGCGCGGCCGCCATGCGGCGCTGCGACTCCAGCGAATACTCGTCCTGGTATTCGCGGCTGACCTTGTAGCGCTCGGCGACGATGTCGGCAGTGTCGATCATCGCCATGAAGATGTCGGGCGCGGTCTTCAGCAGCTCCGGATCGATCGACTCCTTCGGCGAGCCGCCGCCGGGGATCGAGATGCTCTCGACGCCGCCGGCGACGATGCAATCCGAACCGTCGGAGCGGATCGAGTTCGCAGCCATCGCGATGGTCTGCAGGCCCGACGAGCAGAAGCGGTTGACCGACACGCCGGCGGTCGATTTCGGCAGGCCGGCGAGCAGCGCGGCCTGGCGGCCGATGTTCGGCGCGCCGTGCGCGCAATTGCCGAGATAGCAGTCTTCGACATAGTCCTTGGCAACGCCCGCCTTCTCGACGGCGTGCTTGATCGCGTGCGCGGCGAGCGACATCGGCGGGGTGATGTTGAATCCGCCACGGCCGGACTTGGCCAGACCCGTGCGGGCATAGGAAACGATCACGGCTTCACGCATTTTTCTCTCCCTTTAGCTGGCCGGTTGCGGCTCATATCGTACGAATTTCATACCGATGGCAACAAAAATACCGCCGGCATGCCAGCCCTGCGAGCGGATTCTTGCCGATCAGATTCCGGGGGTTTCCAGGAAAGGTATTTTGCGAGGCCAACGCCGCCAACAGTTCCGCAGGGCGAAACTGGCGGCGGCGAAGCGGCAGCGTCAGCGAATGGCGCGGTGGTGCCCGCGAGCAAGCGCTCGCGGCCATCGGCTCCTCTGATCGCCCGTCAGCCGGCCGGCGTCATCACGACGCCCTTGTCTTTCGGCCATTTCACGCGCCAGGCAAAACCGATATCCCTGACCTCGCCTGCCTTGGCCTCGAACGCCCATTCCAGCACGCCGCGCCTGTCGCGCGGATTGGTTGATGTCGGCGGTGTGGTCGAAGGCAGCATCTCGACCACGATCTCCTCGTTCTCGCTCACCGGCAACTGGTCCTCGATCGCGATCCGAATCGGGAAATCGTGGCCGTTGCGCACGCTGGTCTTGAACGAACGCTCGTCGGTCTTCGACGTCGTCACGATCAGGCCGGCCGAACCTTCGTTGCGCTTGAGCACGGTGCGCTCGATCTTGACCTTGTCGTCGGCGCCGAAACCGAGCCGCACCGTCTCGTCCTTGCCGGCCGCGGTCATGCGGCCGCGCCCGACGAACGTGCCGTCGCGATAGATCGAGACGCGGCCCGGCAGCAGCGGCGCGTCCTCGGCCTGCCTGAAGCTCGCTTCGAGGAAAGCCGTGGGATCAACGACCGGGGCGGAACGCACCAGCAGATCGGGCGCGATCGTCGCCGTCGAGATGCGCAGGCCCTTGGCGCCTTCGGCGGCGCCGATACTGACGCGTCCTGGAATCCTGAAGGTGACCTGGAAGCCGCTCGCCTCTACGGCCGCCTGCTGCTCGTCGGCGCGCTCGCGCGGCTCGGATTGCGGCGGCGGTGCGACAGCAATCGGCGCCTGCTTCAGCACGCTGCGCGGCTGGGCGGCATCGGACATGCTCCCGGCCGCCACCGGCCGCGGTGGCTGCGGATACTGCACGATCAGGGGGTTCAGCTCCGGCGCGTTACCGCCACGGGCGGTGCGCAAGGTGGAGACGCCGAGCGTGACATTCGACCAGTCCTCGCCGGTGTTCTGGCTGATTTCGGCGCGGCGAACCAGCTCCAGCGCCGGCTTGCGGTCCCTCGCGCCGGTGTCGAGACGGGCATCGTAGATCGGAGTCCAGCGCGCATTGCGCACGGCGTAGGTCACCCGCAGCGTCGCCCTGGTCGCGGCTTGCGCCGCGAGATCGACGCGGACCTCGAGTTTTGCCGGCGGTTTCGCCGCGCGGTCGGATTCCAGCCGCGCGATCTCGCGGTCGATCTCGCGCTGCTTGCGCTGGGCGTCGCGGATCGCGGTGTCGGCGGCGGCGACTTCCTCGGAGACGGCGGCAAAGGCCGCGCGCCACTCGCTGAGCGGACGCGCCTCGCCCTTCTCGCCGAGTCCGGCGGGCGACGCCTCCGCAAAGCGCTCGGCGAATTTGCGCCGCGCTTCCGCAGCCGCAATGGCGCCCTGCCAGTTGGCGCGTTCGTCCTTCAGCGCCTCGATCCGCTTGTCGATTTCGGAAAGATTGGCAGGCAGCACCGGACGCGGCGGGCGGGTATCGATTGCACCGATGGTAAGCTTTGTCCCGGCTTCGCCCTCGACCCGCAGCGAGCTCGGATCGAGCGTCAGCGGAAAGTCTTTTGCGACAAGCGTATTGTCGCCGGCGGGCAGATCGAGCGTGATGACGCGCGTGACGCTCGCGCCATCGGGATAGACCGTGACCGCATCCACGGCAGAGGTGACGTCGAGATCGGCCGCTCCCGCCGGCGAAACGGCCAGCGCCGCCAGTAGGACCAGCCCGGTCGTGGCAAGATGATGTGCAATCGTCCGCATGAAATACCTCCCAAGAGCGCGCGCCAAAGCGGGCGCAGAAACGCGCCCCCTGCCATGAGACGCGGCGGGGAAGGAACTGGTTCGATTGCGGTATCGGTGTGGCGCCGCCGCGGCGCCACCGCGGCGGCAAGACCGGCGGACGATGGAGAGTGGACCAACTCCGGGAGCGGGCTACCAAAGCACGAAAATCCGTGCGTCGGTTCTCAACTCAGTTGCTGCACGATTTCGGTCGTGAACTGAAACAGGAGTTCCTCAACCGCTTCCGCAGACACCAGCGGCTTGGCGTCAACCCACCATGCGAGCGTCTGCACGATGGCGCCGCTCACAAAATGACTTGCAGCGTCCCGTTGCCAGCCGGCCCTGACGAAACTCGAAAAATTGTCTTGAACGAGCTCGTGCACCATGGCGCGGAAGCGCGCCTGTACGACGTGACCGCTGCGCCGACCGATGACCGCGCGGAACAGCCGCCGCTGCTCGTGCACGTGCACGATGAGCCCGCGGGCGAACGCCAGCACGCTCGTCGGCTCGTTGCTGGTAGCCGCCTGACGGCGCAGCTCCTCGCGCAGATCATCCAGACTGCCGTCGAGCAGCGCCTGCTTGCTTTCGAAATGCATGTAGAACGTCGAACGGCCAACATCCGCGCGTTCGCAGATTTCCCGCACGCCGACTTCATCGAACCCTCGCTCGATCAGCAGCGCAAGGAACGCATCGCGCAGTGCCCGTCGCGTGCGCTGCGTCTGGCGGTCGCGCCGCCCGCCCGCACCAGCTCTACCGGCCATGCTCTCCTCATCTCCCGGACAAAAACGCAGCTTCTGTCCAATACCGCACAATGACGGCCGCGCTGTTCTTCCAGGACCCGACACAGCACAATTATAGACACATGTCCAATTCAGAACGCATGTCCAGATGAGCAACGCCATGGGACGCCGCAAGATCTGTCCGCGCCGTGCGAATTGTGGTGTGCCCATGCCAGGCAAACCACGAAAGACCGACACTCTTGCACCGCCGAACCTGGTGTTGGCGGCGTTGTCCGTCACACTCACGCTATCGGTATCCACAACAGTTGCCGGCGAGGCCGCCAATCTGACCGTCAGGGCCAGCGGCTTCGCGCATGCCCGCGGCACGGCCATCGCCAAGCTGTTCGCGTCCGGCGACAACGTGCTCGGTCGTGGACGCTGGCAGTCCGTCGCCGCCATTTCGGGCGGCAAGGCGGTGTTCGAGTTTTCTGCGCTCGCGGCCGGCAGCTATGCGGTAGTCGTCTTCCACGACGTGAACGACAACGGCACCATCGACCACAATGCCCTGGGGTTTCCAAGCGAGCCGCTTGGCTTCTCGAACGGCTTCACCCTCGGCCTGACAACGGGCCTGCCAACCTTCGAGAAGCTGCGCTTCGAACACGGCGCGAGAACGCATCACATCGACATTACGGTGAGATGAGATATTGACGTTTGCAGGACAACAGGAGGCTGCCATTCTGCGGTCACGGTTGAAATCGCGCGCGGTGACGTCGAACGCAAAGGTCGGCGCAATCGTCATGGCAGCAACCGCGATCGGAATACTAATCCTGACGCACATCGCCATGCCGGTTGCGCCCTTGCGCATCCTCGCTCTGGGAACCGCCATCTTTGCCACGTGGTCATTTTGTGACGAGATGGGTATGCGCAAGCCGCTTAATCGCGCAGGCTTCATCGCCTTCAGCATTGCCGTTGCCGGCCAAATTCAGCTCATGCTCGGTGTCACGGCCGAACTGCGGGGGCGCTACTACTTGCTTTATGCCGCGTTCTTGTTGCTCGCCGTATTCTTCTGGTCCGTGGCGCTCCTGCACCGGCCTAACGCGCCGAAAGTTGTCGGCGCCCTGGGGGCGGCAGCGAGCCTGACGACCATCCTGGCGATTGTGATCGGACATCTCGCCGTCGGCATCGGCACAATCATCGGTCTTCAATCCATCCTTGCCTTGACCAGCGGAATCTCCGTGCAAGACCTGACCGCCGTAACATTCGTCGAGCGCTTGTTCGGCTTGTGGTGCTTTCTTGCAGCGTGGTTGCTCTGGCGGGGACACATTATTGACCATCGCGGCATATTGACTGCCGCGCGCGACCTGAGCCGCTAACGAGGAAAGCGGACCTCGCATCATCGCGTACGTCACCAGAGTATGAGTACACGGCTACAACGCCAGGAGATCCTAGAACGCCAGCGCCTTGGCCTGCTTGACCTGGGGCAGCTTCTGCACCTTGTCCAGCACCGCCGGCGGCACCGGGCCGTCGATTTCGACCAGCGCGATGGCATCGCCGCCCTGCTTGACGCGGCCGAGATGGAAGGTCGCGATGTTCAGCTTGGCATCGCCAAGCAGGCTCGCAAACGCGCCGATGAAGCCCGGCTTGTCCTCGTTGGTGACATAGATCATCGACTTGCCGAACTCGGCGTCGATCCGGATGCCCTTGATGTCGACCAGCCGCGGCTTGCCGTCGTGATAGACGGTGCCCGCCACCGAGCGCTCCTGCCGCTCCGTGGTGACGGTCACCGTGATCAAGCTTTCGTAATCGCTTTGCGCGGCGCGCACCACTTCGTCGACCACCATGCCGCGCTCTTTCGCAACGACAGGCGCGGAGACGACATTGACCTCGCCCAGCATCGGCCGCAGCAGGCCGGACAGCACGGCCGAGGTGATCGCCTTGATCTTCATCTCGGCGACATGGCCCTCATAGGTGATCGTCACCTTGAGGATGCCGGTCTCGGTGAGCTGGCCGGCGAACGAGCCGAGCTTTTCAGCAAGCTCGATGAAGGGCCGTAGTTTCGGCGCCTCTTCCGCAGTGATGGAGGGGAAGTTGACGGCGTTGGAGATCGCACCACTCAACAGATAATCCGACATCTGTTCTGCGACCTGCAGCGCGACGTTCTCCTGCGCCTCCGTGGTGGCGGCGCCGAGATGCGGGGTGCAGATCACGTTGGGATGACCGAACAGGACGTTCGAGGTCGCCGGCTCCTCGGTGAACACGTCGAAGGCCGCACCGGCAACATGCTTGGCATTGAGCGCATCGACCAACGCCTGCTCGTCGACCAGGCCGCCGCGGGCGCAATTGATGAGGCGCACGCCCTTCTTCATCTTGGCGAACGCGGAAGCGTCGATGATGTTCCTGGTCTTCTCGGTGAGCGGCGTATGCAGCGTGATGAAGTCGGCGCGCTTGAGCAGATCGTCGAGCTCGACCTTCTCCACGCCGATGTCCTTGGCGCGCTCCGGCGACAGGAAGGGATCGAAGGCGATCACTTTCATTTTCAATCCCTGCGCGCGGTCGGCGACGATCGAGCCGATATTGCCGCAGCCGACCACGCCCAGCACCTTGCCGGTGATCTCGACGCCCATGAAGCGATTCTTCTCCCACTTGCCGGCCTGGGTCGAGGCATCGGCCTGCGGGATTTCGCGCGCCAGCGCCAGCATCAGCGTGATCGCATGCTCGGCTGTCGTGATCGAATTGCCGAACGGCGTGTTCATCACGATGATGCCTTTGGCGGTGGCCGCGGGGATTTCGACATTGTCGACGCCGATGCCGGCACGGCCGATCACCTTCAGCCTGGTCGCCTTGGCGATGATTTTTGCGGTCGCCTTGGTGGCGGAGCGGATCGCAAGGCCATCATAGTCGCCGATGATCTCGGCAAGCTTGTCCTTGTCCTTGCCGAGGTTGGGCTGGAAGTCGACTTCGACGCCGCGATCCTTGAAGATCTGCACGGCAGCGGGAGAGAGCGCGTCGGAAATGAGAACTTTCGGTTTCGACATTGGAATGATCCCTTGGAATATCGAGAGTGTCGTCCCGGCCGAAGCGCCACTTGGCGCGTAGAGCCGGGACCCATACTCTGTGCTGTGGTTATGGGTCCCGGCTCGCGCTTCGCTTGGCCGGGACGACAGACGAGAGTTAAGCCGCCTTCGGCAGCGCGGCCTTGGTCTCGGCAAAGGCCCAGTCGATCCACTGCGTCAGCAGCTCGACATCCTTGGCTTCGACGGTGGCGCCGCACCAGATGCGCAGGCCGGCCGGCGCATCGCGGTAGTAGGCGAAATCGAAGCCGGCGTTTTCCTTCTCCACCAGCGCGACCAGCTTCTTGCAGAAGTCGGCCTGCGCGTCGGCCGACAGCGAAGTGATCGCGGGATCGGTGAACTTCAGGCACACCGAAGTGTTGGACCGGGTCGCCGGGTCCTTGGCGAGGAAGTCGATCCAGGGCGTCTTCGCCTTCCAGTCAGCCAGCACCTTGGTGTTGGCGTCGGCGCGCGCGAACAGCGCCTTCAGGCCACCGATGGACTTGGCCCAGTTCAGCGCATCGAGATAGTCCTCGACGCACAGCATCGACGGCGTGTTGATGGTCTCGCCGACAAAAATGCCTTCGTTGATCTTGCCGCCCTTGGTCATGCGGAAGATCTTCGGCAGCGGCCAGGCCGGCTTGTAGGTTTCCAGCCGCTCCACCGCGCGGGGCGACAGCACCAGCATGCCATGCGCGGCCTCGCCGCCGAGCGCCTTCTGCCAGGAGAAGGTGACGACATCGAGCTTTGGCCAGTCGAGCGGCTGCGCGAACGCGGCTGACGTCGCATCGCAAATGGTGAGGCCCTGCCGATCGGCCTTGATCCAGTCGGCGTTCGGCACGCGCACGCCCGAGGTGGTGCCGTTCCAGGTGAAGACGACGTCGCTTGCGGGATCGACCTTGGAGAGATCGGGAAGATCACCATAGCCGGCGTGCAGCTTGGTGACGTCCTTCAGCTTCAATTCCTTGACGATGTCGCTGACCCAGCCTTCGCCAAAGGATTCCCAGGCCAGCGTCGTGACCGGGCGCGCACCGAGCAGCGACCACAGCGCCATCTCGACCGCGCCGGTATCGGACGCCGGCACGATGCCGATGCGGTAGTCGGCCGGCACGTCCAGCACTTCGCGCGTCAGGTCGATCGCAAGCTTCAGCTTGGCCTTGCCGAGCTTCGCACGGTGCGAGCGGCCGAGCGCTGCGTCCTTGAGATTGTGGGGGTTCCAGCCAGGGCGCTTGGCGCAGGGGCCGGAGGAAAAATGCGGCACGGTGGGCCGCGAAGCGGGCTTCGCCACGGTCATGATCTATCCTTCCAGATAGTAAGCCTCCCGTTGGGGGGAGGTGTCCCGCCGCGGTCATTAAGGGAATCGCTCCTCAGCGTCAAGGAACTTTGTACTTTTCACGGCCGATTGATCGGCCTCCGCCGATACCGCCGAATGCACCGAGAGCAATTCCGCAGCTTCTGCAACGAGTTTCTCCGCCTTTCGGCGGCTCGTGAATTTGAGAATGCTCTGGTCATCGACAAGAACGACATATTCGCCGCCCTGCTTGCGAATGGAATAGCGCGCCATGTGAAGATCCCCGTGCGGCTCAGGCCGCGCGGGTTAAGCCGCAAATGCGGCGACGTTCCTACCGGCGAGATCACGAGACCATCGATAGTTTATCCGACGTTAACCGGATCGCGCACCCGGAACCACCGGAGACACTGCCGTGTCCGCAGCACAACCTCACAGATAGGCGCAAAGCCGTCAGAACCGGATCGTCATGCCGACATGGCTGCGCGCAAAGCCGAGCCGCTCATAGAAGCGCTGGGCATCGACGCGGCTGTGATGGGTCAACAACTCGACCAGTCGGCAGCCGCGGCGGCGCGCCTCCTCGACCGCCCACCGCACCAGCTGCTCGCCGATGCCCTGGCTGCGGCAATGCGAGGCGACGCGAACGTCCTCGATCAGGCCGCGCACTGCGCCCTGCGAGCTCAGCCCCGGCAGGATGCAGAGCTGAAGGCAGCCGATCACAGCCCCGCCCTCGCCTTCCGCGACCATGAGCGCAAGGTTCGGATCGCGCTCGACTCTTTCGAATGCGCTGAAGTAGGAGGCCGGCAACGGATTCTCCAGCCGCTCGCGCGGCCCGCCCAGCGCGTCATCCGCCAGCATTTTGACGATGGTCTCGACATCGTCGCGGCGGGCGCGGCGAATGGTGATCGGCTTTGGCATTGCAACGCTCATTTCGCCGGCGGCAGGCCGAGCGCCTTCTCAGCCTCGCCGATCCAGCGCCGCACCGCCGGATAGGGCTTAAGATCGAAGCCGCCTTCATGCGCGAGGCGCGTATAGGCCAGCAGCGACACGTCGGCGAGCGAGGCCGCGTCGCCCGCCAGGAAGCGCGATGATGCGAGATGCTGCTCCATCCGTGCCAGCGCGGCAGAGCCACGCTTCACTTTCTCGGGATCGAGCTCGGAGGCGGGCTTCTTCAGATACACCATCTGGAAGCGGCAGACGGCGATATAGGGCTCGTGGCTGTACTGCTCCCAGAACAGCCACTCGTCCATTTTGGCGGCGATGTAGCCATCCTTCGGGATGAGATCGCTGCCGCGCGCGAGGTAGCGGATGATGGCGTTGGACTGCGCCAGCGTGCGGCCGTCGTCGAGCTCGACGGTGGGCACCTGGCCGGCGCTGTTGAGTTTCAGAAACTCCGGCGTGCGGGTCTCGCCCTTCATGGTGTCGATGTCGATCCAGCGATAGGGCAGCCGCAGATGATCGCAGACCCACTTCACCTTCAGGCAATTGCCGGAATTGGCATCGCCGAAAATCTTCATCAAGATGCGCGCCTCCGAGAAAATGGAGGCGGCATCCGAACAGCCGCGCGATTTCATGTCAAGGCGCGCCGGCAGCGCGCGGCGCGGATCAGAACTTGTAGCCGATGCCGAGGCGTGCCTCGTTCATCGAGAACGAGATGTCCTTGACGTTGGTGAAATGGGTGTAGGCCCATTCGCCGCGCATGAACAGGCCGCCCCACAGGCAGTATTCCAGGCCAAGACCTCCGGTCCAGCCGGGCACGAAGTCGTTGCGGCGCCGTTCTTGTGCCCCGAGCGGCCCGCCCGAGCCGAGGAAATCGTGGTGATGGGCCAACAGGGTGATGGGGGGTGGGCCGGCAAGCACGATGGTCTCGTCCCAATCGTCGTACTTGTTCCAGCTGACGGTCGCCGACCGCGAGACGTCCACGCGACCGACCGCGAGTCCGCCGAACACATAGGGCAGTGCGTTGCCGACGGCCCAGCCGGCACGGCCGCGGAAGGTCACGACGTCCTTGAGCTGCAGGGCGGCACTGCCCTGGAGCGTGACGTCGTAATTGTACGTGTGCCCCAGCGGCGCGGTTTCATTGGGGAAGACCGTCCGCGTCATCCCGTTGGCCGACGAGCTCTTGAGGCTGTTGTAGTACTGGTAGTTGACCTCGAAGCCGAGCACGACGTCGTCCCACTGCCAGTTGCGGCCGACGAAGGCGCCGAAGCCGGTGCCCTGCGCATGGTTCTTGGAGAGCAGCGCCCACTGCTCGACCGGCGCCTGCAGCACGCTGTTGCGCAGCGCAAAGTCCGTCAGCGATCTGACAGCGTGGCTGAAATCCATATCGCTGGTGACGTAGCCGATCTGGCCGCCGACATACCAGCCGTTCCAGTTCGGCGTGGTGGTGGTCAGGCTGCCGCGCAGAACCGGCAGATCCGGGAGATCGGCCGCCTGGGCGCCGAACGTCATCCCGGCCATCGCCGCCGCCACCACGAACCTACGCATCGCCACGCTCCATCAAACTCTCTAACTTCGGCATTGATCATCGCCTGTTAACCCTAATAATTCGTTTCGCCTGCGTTTCTCGCGGGCGATGTCTTTGGCCGGCGCCATGCGCGCTGCGCAAAGCAAAACGGCGCGGGAAAAATCCCGCGCCGTTGACAACCATTAACAGATGTGAGGAGCGATTAACCCTTGCGGATCAGCGGCGGCTGATAGACCGGCGGGTTGGTCAGATCCCAGCGCACGCCGAGCTTCAGGTCGTGCGAAGTGATGTTGCGGAACGTCGTCGGATTGTTGATGAGGTTGACGCCGTCGAAGGTGCGCAGATCGCCGGTCAGCCCGTTGCCCATGTCGAGATAGCGGTAGGCGAGTTCGACCGTGAAGTTCGGCGTGACCTTGTAGGCGACACCGGCGTGCAGCGCCCAGGCGAAATTCCACCTGGCGACGTCGTCGGCGAGCGCCAGGCTCGGCAGCGCGCCGCCGCCGTTGTTGGCGATGCCCTGGTCGGTGAAGTTGGCGATCGAGACCCGCGCACCGCCGACGCCGGCGCCGATGAACGGCGTCATGCACCACCAGGTGCCGAGATCGACATAGGCGTTGCCGAGCACGACCCACTCCGACTTGGTGGCGCGGTAGGTGTCGGTGCCGACGCCGCCGATATAGGTGATCTGGTCGGTGCCGTGGAATTGCGAATTGCCGCGCCACTCACCGGTGATATCGGCGCGGAACCAGTTGTTGAAGCGATAGCCGGCGCCGAGGCCGAATATCCCTGCGGTGTTGAAGCTGAGCTTCTGCACCGAGCTGGTGTTGTTGGCGTCGAGCGCGTTGTCGAGACGGCTGACGCGCTGATTGGAAAAGCCGATGTCGCCGCGCAGATACCAACCGCCGAAATCCTCGACGACCGGGGGCGGCGCATAGGCCGGAGGCGGTGCAATCGCCATGTCGGCGGCGAACGCCGCGGATGACATCAAACTGGCCGCACCGGCGGCAATGAGAAACTTCACGCTACGCATTGGCTTCGTCCCTTTGTCCGGTGAGGCAGACAGGACGCCTCACATCCAAAACTCACGGCGGGGACGATGGCAGCAAATGCTTAAGCGGCACTTAACCCTAATTATTAAGGTTGATTTTTTCTGACGATCACTCGGCTGCACGATTCAACCTGATCGCGAGTGATGCGTTCGCACCACAGCAAAATGCGGCAGATGCCGTCACAGTTGCTAACAATGTCTTGATGAAGATCGCGCGGATTTACGTCTCGGCAATCTCTCAAGCCAGCTGCTTCGGCATTTTCGGCAGGAATACGGCAAGTAATCCGATCGCCGGCAGGAAGGCGCAGAGGTGATAGACGAAGCCGATCGAGGTGTGGTCGGCGAGCTTGCCGAGCACGGCGGCGCCCAAGCCGCCGATGCCGAAGGCGACGCCGAAGAACACGCCGGAGATCATGCCGAAGCGGTGCGGCATCAATTCCTGCGCGAACACGATGATCGACGAAGTCGCCGAGGAAATGATCAGGCCAATGAACACGGTGAGCACGGCGCTGCCGACGAGGCCGGCATAGGGCAACGCCAGCGTGAACGGCAGCGCGCCAAGGATGGAAATCCAGATGATGTATTTGCGGCCGAAACGGTCGCCGAGCGGGCCGCCGAAGAAGGCGCCGGCGGCATTCGCAGCGAGGAAGATGAAGAGATAGAGCTGCGCCGCCTGCGTGGAGACGCCGAACTTGTCGATCAGATAGAAGATGTAATAGCTCGACAGGCTCGCGACGTAGAGCTGCTTCGAGAACAAGAGCGCCACCAGCACCGCGAGCGCAATCATGACGCGGCGAGAGTCCGGATGGTCGGGATGCAGCTCGACGGCGACGGCCTTCTTGCCCGCGACCTGCGGGCGGTACCAGACGCCGATCCGCGCCAGGATCACGATCGCCACGAAGGCGATGATGGAGAACCAGGCGATCGAGGGCTGGCCGAACGGCACCACGATCAGCGCCGCCAGCACCGGCCCCATCGAGGTGCCAAAGCTGCCGCCGAGCTGAAACACCGATTGCGCAAAGCCGTAACGGCCGCCGGAAGCGAGCCGCGCGATGCGCGCGGATTCCGGATGGAACACGGCCGAGCCCAGTCCAACCAGCGAGGCCGCGATCAGGATAGTGGCGTATTGGCCGGCCGCCGCAAGCATCAGCAGGCCGGCGAACGTAAAGCCCATGCCGATCGCGAGCGAAAACGGCTGCGCCTTCCTGTCGGTGAAATAGCCGACCACCGGCTGCAGCAGCGAGGCGGTGAACTGGAAGGCCAGCGTGATCATGCCGATCTGCGCGAAGTCGAGCGCGTAATTGTCCTTCAGGATCGGATAGACCGAAGCGATCAACGACTGCATGGTGTCGTTGAGGAAATGCGAGAAGGAGATGCCGGCGAGCACGATATAGGCCGGGCCCGCCATCGACGCGCGCGACTGCGCGTCTGCCGTCGCCTCCGGCACCAGCACCGGCGTGACCAGCGCTTCCTCGGAGACGGTGACCGGCTTGTTCAAGTGCAATTCCCTGGCGGATTCGGGGAGAAACTCCCCTCTCCTACGCTGGCGGCGCGGCCCACACCACCGCCATTACATAATGGCTGCGATGCGCCTCACGCCGCGGCCTGGCCGAGCGCGTGCACGATGTTGTCGACGATCTCCTCGACCAGGATGCGGTCGTCGCCCTCGGCCATCACGCGGATGACGGGCTCGGTGCCGGAGGGGCGGATCAACAGGCGGCCATGGCCGTTGAGGCGCTTCTCGCCGGCGTCGATCGCCGACTTGACCTCGGCATCGTCGAGCGGCTTGCCGCTGCGATAGCGCACGTTCTTGAGGATCTGCGGCAGCGGATCGAAACGGTGGCAGACTTCCGACACCGGCCGGCGCAGTTTCTGCACCACCGCGAGCACCTGAAGTGCTGCGACAAAGCCGTCGCCGGTGGTGGCGTAATCCGACAGGATGATGTGGCCCGACGGCTCGCCGCCGAGATTGTAGCCGCCCTTGAGCATCTGCTCGAGCACGTAGCGGTCGCCGACCGGCGTGCGCACCATTTCCAGCCCCTGCCCCTGCAGGAAGCGCTCGAGGCCGAGATTACTCATCACCGTCGTGACGATGCCGGGACGCGCGAGGCGGCCCTCTTCTTTCCAGCTCTGCGCGATCACCGCGAGCAACTGGTCGCCGTCGACGATGTGGCCGCGCTCGTCGATCAGGATGACGCGGTCGGCGTCGCCATCGAGCGCAATGCCGATATCGGCGCGCATCTCGCGCACCTTGCGGCTGATCGCCTCCGGCGAGGTCGAGCCGCATTCCTTGTTGATGTTGAAGCCGTCGGGGTCGACGCCGATCGGCACCACGTCGGCGCCGAGCTCCCACAGCGCTTCCGGCACCACCTTGTAGGCCGCACCGTGGGCGCAATCGACCACCACGCGCAGGCCGTCGAGCGAGAGCTCGCGCGGCAGCGTGCGCTTGGCGAATTCGATGTAGCGGTCATGCACGCCGTCGATGCGGCGGGCGCGCCCCAAGCTCGCGCTCTGCGCGAGGCGCCGGTCGATCGGCTCGTCGAGCAGTTGCTCGATCTGCTTCTCGACGTCGTCGGAAAGCTTGAAGCCCTGCGGGCCGAACAGCTTGATGCCGTTGTCCTCGAACAGATTGTGCGAGGCCGAGATCATGACGCCGAGATCGGCGCGCATCGATTTTGTGAGCATCGCGACCGCCGGCGTCGGCATCGGGCCGAGCAGCAGCACGTCCATGCCGACCGAGGTGAAGCCCGCCACCATGGCGTATTCGATCATGTAGCCGGACAGCCGCGTGTCCTTGCCGATGACGACGCGATGGCGATGGTCGCCGCGCTGAAACACGAGGCCGGCCGCCTGCCCGACCTTGAGCGCGAGCTCCGGCGTGATCAGGCCGTTGGCACGGCCCCGAATTCCGTCGGTACCGAAATATTTGCGGCTCATGTAATCCCCCGGAGCGTCCGAGGGCCCGCCAGCCGGCAGGGAAGCCTCGAATGCCCGCTATGATAGCGTGCACGGGGTTATAATCCCTGTGACACTAAAATGGCTTCAAAAAATATGATGAATCGTTACGGCATGGGCAAGGCAGATTTCCAACCTAACACGTTGTTTGCGCTTGTATTATTGTCACATCTGGAACCCGGACCAGGCCCATTCAATCCTTCCGTTTGATGTGGTGATCGGCTTTCGAAGGCGGCGGTTGCGTCACGTTGACCGGATCGGAGGCCGGGAACGTCTCCTCCAGCCCCTCCTCCAGCGCCTCTTCGAGGCGGCGCTTCTCCGCCTCGTCGGCTGACTTGCTGGCTGGTTTGCCCATGATGGCTCTCCCGCGGGCTGTGGTTCCGCCCGGATTTGGCGGTAGCCTCAAGCGTGCTAGATGACATCGAAAGCCGACAAGACAAGAAGGGCCGGGAATGTCCATGAAGCACGTCACCTGCATCGAAGACCTGCGCCAGTTGCACAAGCAGCAGGTGCCCAAGGCGTTCTTCGATTATGCCGACCGCGGCTCCTACACCGAGGACACGCTGCGCGCCAATTCGGAAGATCTGCAGCAGATCAAATTCCGCCAGCGCATCCTGGTCGACGTCTCCAAGCGCGATCTCTCCACCACCATCCTCGGCGAGCCCGCCGCGATGCCGCTGGTGCTCGCGCCGGTCGGCCTGCTCGGCATGCAGCATGGCGACGGCGAGATCCATGCCTGCCGTGCCGCGCAGGCCGCCGGCATTCCCTTCACGCAGAGCACGATGTCGATCTGCTCGATCGAGGATATCGCGGCCGCCGTCGACAAGCCGTTCTGGTTCCAGCTCTACGTCATGAAGGATCGCGGCTTCATCAAGTCGCTGCTCGAGCGCGCGATGGCCGCCAAATGCAGCGCGCTGGTGCTGACGGTGGATCTGCAGGTGATCGGCCAGCGCCATCAGGACATCAAGAACGGCATGACCGTGCCGCCGGAATGGTCGCTCGGAAAGCTGATCGATTTCGCCTCTAAGCCCGCCTGGGTTGCCGGCGTGATGCGCGGCAAGCGCCGCACCTTCGGCAATCTCGCCGGGCATCTGAAGATGAGCGAGGACATCACGCAGCTGTCGGCCTGGATCAACACGCAGTTCGACACCACGCTGTCGTGGAAGGACATCGACTGGATCCGCAGCATCTGGCCGGGCAAGCTGGTCCTGAAAGGCATCCTCGATGTCGAGGACGCGGAGCTTGCGGCGAAAACCGGCGCGCAGGCGATCGTGGTCTCCAACCATGGCGGCCGCCAGCTCGACGGCGCGCCGTCCTCGATCGAGGTGCTGCCGGAGATAGCCGACGCCGTCGGCTCGCAGATGGAGATCATGTTCGACAGCGGCATCCGCACCGGCATGGACATGATGCGCGCGCTGGCGCTCGGCGCAAAATCCTGCATGATCGGACGGGCCTATGCCTATGGCCTCGGCGCTGCCGGGCAAGAGGGCGTGGCGAAGGCGATCGATATTTTGCGCAAGGAGCTCGAGACGACGATGGGGCTCTGCGGGGTGAACAGGATTTCCGAGATCGGCGATCACGTGCTGGCGACGTAGGCTGCCACAAGCAAACTGTCGTCCCGGCGAACGCCGGGACCCACTGTGGCTCCAGCCATCGCAAAACCAACTCCTGTGGTTATGGGTCCCGGATCGCGCTCGCTACGCTCGCTTGTCCGGGACGACAGCTGAATTTGCGGCATGCGCTCTCATTCTCACGGCGCGATTTCGCCTGAGCTTGCATCTCGTTGGCCCTCTCTCCTTGAAGAGGGCGCAGGGAAGGCCGGGCGCCGGCGGCACCCGCAAGCACCGTGTGCAATGGGTAGCAAGAACGCACACGGGTTTGACAGGTACAGCCAGGACATCCCGGCCTTCCCCGCGCAATGGTTGGGCGGCTTA